>Ga0182741_1000342_pt1 | contig 71593 bp, 64 predicted proteins | sample eDN5th37CBELigOP_FD_128874 | JGI IMG/M metagenome (GOLD analysis project Ga0182741, IMG submission 128874) | Enriched Organic Plus compost microbial communities from Emeryville, California, USA - eDNA 5th pass 37_C BE-Lig OP (version 2) (version 2) ...
AGCTCGACGAGGACGGCTACCTGTACATCGTCGACCGCAAGAAGGACCTGATCATTCGCGGCGGCTTCAATATCTATCCGCGTGACCTGGAAGAGATCATCGCCAAGCACCCGGCGGTGGCCGAGGTCGCCGTGGTCGGCGCCCCCTCGGCGCAGATGGGCGAGGAGGTGGTGGCGTTCGTGGTGAAGAAGCCTGGCGTGCAGGTGCAGGAAGCGGACATCATCCACTACTGCCAGGAACAGCTCGCCAAGTACAAGACGCCGCGCGTGGTGGTGTTCGTCGACGCGCTGCCGCGCAGCGGCGTGGGCAAGGTGCTCAAGCGCGAACTGCGCAACCAGGCGACCGAGCTGCGCTTGTTCGAGTAAGCGCTACGCGGAGGCACGCCGCGGTTGCCCACATCGGCGCGGCGCAAAGCGCCTCGAATATGACCCTGACGCATGCGCGTCAGGGTTTTTCCTTTCCGGGGCGAGAGCGATGTAGGGAAATGACCGCGGTTCGGTTTAGAGCCTCTAACAAGACCCTGGCACAGCCGCGTTGCCTGGGGACGACCCGGTGGGCAAGACCCTGGACGCCGCATGGCGTGGTCGCGCGCGCCTAGCCCCGCGGCGTCCAGCGCCTTGCGCAGGCGCGCCATGGGTTTGTTAGCGGCTGTTATCCAGAGAGTGAATAGTTACGCGTGGCGAATTCCAAGCCGTATTAACCTTAGCCGCAAAATGCATCCGGTGACCATGACCGGGCAACGAACATCGCCGAGGTAACAATGCGCGCATTGGTCAGGTTGCCGCTTCGCTCGCTTGGGCAGCTCACGGTCTCGCTGCTGTTGGTTTCCACCACGGTCGCCTGCGGTTCCGCGCGGTCGACATCGGCCGCGGAGGCGCGCCCCATGGACGAGGGATACGAAATCGTTCTATCGGCCCCCAGCGCGGCGGAGCTCAATTCGCTGCGGCAAGGCGGCAAGGGGCAGCCGCTCCAGGTCGGTTTCGGGCGGCCGTTGCCGGCCGAGCGGCAGCAGGTCGACCTGGCCGGGCTGGCATGGGCCAAGACCGCCAGCGGCGCCTTCAGCGCGACCGTTTCGGTGCGATCGCCCGGCGCGCGGTCGGTACGCGTCGGCGTGGTCCTGGACAAGCCGCTCGGTCTCGAGGTCAGTTTCGGCGGCCGCGGCGACGTGGTGGCGACGGTGCCGGCGGTGGCCATCGTTGCCGGCTCCAAGCCGGGCGAGCCGTACTGGAGCCCGGTGATTGCCGGCGACACTGTCGTTATCCGGCTGGTCGCGACGCAAGTGCCGGTAACCGGCACGCTTCAATTGCCCGTGCTGTCGCATATTCCTTGAACGCTGTTTTGACGCGGGTTCGGCCTGGATAGGCGCCGATCCCGCCTAGGATTTTTCACGGCAAGGATGCCGCGGAAGTGAACCGGCGCCGACCGGGACGGTGACCGAGAACAAGGGTTCTAAACATCAATTCCAATTCAGGATCCTTCAGATGCAGAAACGAATGACGAAGGGAACGCCCGGCACCCGCTGGCAGGCCGGTGCGTTGGCGCTGGCCTGCGTTCTCGGCAGCGCGGAAGTCGGGGCTGCCGATTCCGCGCCTAGCCGGTTCTACGTGGCGCCGGCCAAGGCGGCGACCGCCGCGGCGCCGTCGCTGATCGATACCCGCTCGGTGCCGGCGTTGCGGGTAGAGTTGCCGGCGATCAGCGCCGCGGACAAGGCGGCGTTGCGCAAGGCCAACGCCGAGTCGAAGGTGCTGCGCGTCGGTATCGGCCGCGACATGCCGGTGCAGGCCGCGTCCCTGCGGCTCGATCAGCTCGCCTGGACCACGGCGGCCGACGGTAGTCGCGTCAGCACGGTCGAGCTGCGCTCGACCGCGGCTACGGCGGTGCGTCTGAGCATGGTTCCCGGCAGCCTGCCCAAGGGCGTCACGGTCGCCGTCTACGGCACGTTGATGCCCGAGCTGGTGTACGGTCCCTATACGTCCCTCGATCTACTGCGGATGGCCGGCGCGGCCGGCGAGCCGGCCTGGCTGCCGGTGGTCGAAGGCGATACCGTGCGTCTGGAACTGCGCGCGGCGCGGGGTGCGGACCTGACCGGCGCGGTGCTGGAACTGCCGGCGTTGTCGCACCTGCTGGTTTCGCTGCGCCGTTCCATCGACAAGAGCCTCGACGAGATCGGCGCCTCGGGCGACTGCAACATGGACATCGCCTGCATTCCCGAGGTGCTCGATCAGGGCAAGAGCGTGGCCAAGTACTACGTGACCGGCTCCGGCGGCGGTACCGGCATGTGCACCGGTACCTTGCTGAACAGCAACAGCAACGCCCAGGAACCACCGCCGTACTTCATCACCGCCAACCACTGTCTCAACGAGCCGTCCGAAGCCAGGTCGATGCACTTCTACTGGAACTTCGAACGTACCACCTGCGGCGGTCCGGCGCCCACCACGGTGCGCGAAACCACCGGCGGCGCCCGGCTGCTGTACACCGGAACGCGGAACGACGTGACCATGGTGCGTCTGAACGCGCCGCCGCCCAGCGGCGCGCTGTTGTCCGCATGGACCACCGAGACGGTCACCGCCGGCGACATGCTCTACGGTTTGCACCATCCCAGCGGCGACTTGAAGAAGTTCAGCCGCGGCATCGTGCAGGGCTTGACCAACTACCAGAGCGACGCGAGCAGTCCTACCGGCACGCATATCAGGGTGATCTGGAACGCCGGCACCACCGAGGGCGGCAGCAGCGGTTCGGGGCTGTTCAATAGCAACGACGAGTTGGTTGGTACCTTGCACGGCGGCTACGCGTCGTGCGCGGCCACCGGTCGACCGGACTGGTACGGTCGCTTCGACCAGGCCTATCCGTCGCTGCAGCCGTGGCTCGCGCCCGAGGGTGGCGAGCCGCCGCCGGACGATGGCACGCCGCTCACTTCGGGCGTGCCGGTGACCGGCTCGATCGGTGCTGGTGAATTCATCGTGTACCGCATCCAGACGGAGGCCTCGGACACTCGCTTGCTGGCCCGCTTGACCGGGCTGAGCGCCGATGCCGACCTGGCCGTGTTCCGTGGCAGCATCGAGAGCGAACCGGTGTGCGTGTCCGATGAGCCCGATACCGCGGAGGATAGCTGCCGCATCGACAAGCCCGGCGCCGCTACCTGGTACGTGGCGGTTGTGGGTTACGACCCGGCCGACTACACCCTGACCGTGACCCGCACGGCCGGTGGCGGATCGTCCGGTCGCGATGACGAAGGTGGCGGCGGTGCTTTCCACCCGGCGTGGATCTCGCTGCTGCTGATGGCGTTCGCGGTGCGCCGCCGCCGCGGCCAGCGCTAAAGCCGTCCGTTCGTCGGCGAACCCCGCGGGTTGCGGCCCGCGGGGTTTTGTTTTTGAGGGCTTGCCCCTACATCGTGCATCAGCCTGACCGCAATGAAGCGCGCTTTTCCAGCACGCGCGGCAGGACTGCCTCGCTCCGAGCGGCATGACCCCGGAGCGGGGCCCAATTTCGCCGGATTCGTCGGCGCGCTCTAGGTCCTTTGCGCGCTTACGCGATCCATGGACGGGAGCAGGCGCAATGCGCCGCTCGCGTTACGACAACCCGCTTGAACTCGCCAGAGTCGAGCGGGTTTTTCATTTCCGCGAACGGATTTCCTCGCTCGTGCGAAAAGAAGGCCCGCCGGTGGCGGGCCAAGATTCTGCGGAGGAGTGCAGAGTGCTCGGAATTAGGGACCGTCATTCTGTATGGCAAGCGAAGAAGAAGATGCTGATCTGCGGAATTCGCGGACCACATCGCTCGGCGGCCTAGACCCGCGCTGACGGCAGCCGTTATTGCGCCTCCGCCGACACGGCCGCTCGCGCCGATCAGCGCTTCCCTAGGTCTGCCCGGTGATGTCCCTAGCCGGTCCCTGTGCAAAGTCGGTAAATCGACTACAAGGAAATGAGAGCCTCTCGGTGGTTCGGATGAACTTCGGCGAAAGCCGCCGCCGCGAGGCCGAAAGCGATCCGGCGGCACGTCGCGGCCGGTGTCGCCGGTGGTGAAAAGGATGACCGCGCAAGCACCAGGGAAGGAGCGGCATGAACAATAACAACGGCTGGATTCGTTTCGTCTCGACCACCGCCTTGAGCGCGGCGCTGCTCATGACGGCGATACCGGCGGCGGCGCAAGACAAATGGTATCCCTCGCGCTGGGGCCCGGAGGACGAGATCGGCAACGCCAATCTGCTCACCCCGGAGCGCGCTCTCGCCGCCAGCAAGCTCGTGACTACCGGCAAGGTCTATTCGTTGGGAATCACTGTCGGTCCCGATACGCCGGCCTATCCGCCGCGCGGCTGCAGCATCACGGTAGTGCAGCCGGGGCAACAGGCCGGTGGCGTCCTCGGCCATAGTCATACCAACTACAACGACGACATCCTCTCTTGCTGGGTGGGCATAGGTACCCAATTGGATGGCCTCGGCCACATCGGCATCGACAATGTCTACTACAACGGCAATCACGCCAAGGATTTCGCCGACATCAGCGGTCTGAAGAAGCTGAGCGTCGACAAGGTGCCGCCCATGGTCACCCGCGGCGTGCTGCTCGATATGGCCGCTTATCTCAACACCGACGTGGTCAAGGAGGGTACCGCCTTCAACCGCGCCGAGATCGACGGCGCCGCCAAGAAGCAGGGCGTGGAAATCCGCGAGGGCGACGTGGTGATTTTCCATACCGGCTGGCTGTCCTTGATCGACAAGGATCCCAAACGTTTCGCCTCGGTCGAGCCGGGATTGGGCAAGGAAGGGGCGCAATACCTGGCGTCCAAGGGCGTGGTCGCCATCGGCGCCGACAACTGGGCGGTGGAAGTGCTGCCGGCGGAAAAGGACGTGGGCGTGTTCGAAATCCACCAAATCGCGCTGGCGCGCAACGGCATCTATCTGCTGGAGAACGTCAATACCGCCGAACTGGCCAAGGACAAGGCCTATGAATTCATGTTCGTGCTCGGTCACAACAAGTACAAGGGCGCGGTGCAGTCGATGATCAATCCGGTAGCCATTCGTTGATTAGCATGTTTGACACTATCAAATAGCGACTACACTCAAAGACGATCGTGCTCGAAGGCGCGCGGCGGATACCGCCGCCGCGCCTGGATCGCGATCCACCAATAAGAACGACTGGAGGAGACGTATGAACAACAAGATCGTGGTTCCGGCCCTGGTGTCGCTCGGGCTGCTGGCCGCACCGGCGATGGCGCAAGAGGCGCCGTTCAAGATCGGTGTCGTCACCTTCCTGTCCGGCGCCGCGGCCGGGCCGTTCGGGGTGCCGGCGCGCAACGGCGCGGAGTTGGTGGCCGAGGCCCTGAACGCCGGCTCGATGCCCGCTCCCTACGACAGCAAGGGCTTCGGCGGCCGGCCGATCGAGCTGACCTTCATCGACGAGGCCGGCGGCACCACCAAGCAGGTCAGCGAGTACCGCAACCTGGTGCAGCGTCAGAACGTCGATGCCGTGGTCGGCTACATCTCCAGCGGCGATTGCCTCGCCATCGCGCCGGTGGCGGAGGAGATGCAGAAACTGACGGTGTTCTTCGACTGCGGTACCCCGCGCATCTTCGAGGACGCCAGCTACAAGTACGTGTTCCGCACCGGCGCCACCGGCACCATGGACGCGGTGGCCGCGGCGATGTACGTCGCCGAGACCAAGCCCAAGACCGCCAAGATCGCCGGCATCAACCAGAACTACGCCTGGGGCCACGATTCCTGGAACGACTTCGAGGCGGCGATGAAGGCGCTGATGCCGTCGGTGCAGGTCGCCACCTCGCAGATGCCGAAGCTGCTCGCCGGGCAGTACGGCGCGGAGATTTCCGCGCTGCTCACCAGCGGCGCCGACGTGGTGCACTCCAGCTTCTGGGGCGGCGACATGGAGGCGTTGATCCTGCAGGGTTCGCCGCGCGGTCTGTTCAAGAAGTCCACCGTGGTGCTGACCACCGGCGAGACCGCCTTGCCCAAGCTCAACACCCAGGTGCCCGAGGGCACGGTGATCGGCGGCCGCGGCCCGTACGGCCCGTTCGCGCCCGACAACGCGCTCAACCAGTGGCTGACCAAGACCTATCTGGACCGCTACAACGTCCGCCCCACCTATCCGGCCTACAAGATGACCCAGGCCATCCTCGGTATTAAGGCGGCCTACGAGAAGGCGCAGGCGGCCAACGGCGGCAAGGCGCCGAACCAGGATCAGGTGATCGCCAGCTTCGAGAACCTCGAGTTCGAGGGCCCGGGCGGCACCGTGAAGATGGCGCTGGGCAAGGGCCACCAGGCGGTGCTGGGCACGGCCTACGGCACGGTCAAGCACCAGAACGGCCAGGCCACGCTGGTGAACGTCAAGCACTATCCGGCCGAGAAGGTGAACCCGCCGGAAGGCACCAAGAGCGAGGACTGGATCAAGACCGCCCTCAAGGCCGGTAACTAAGCGGCGGCCACTGCCGACGCCAGGGGCGGGGAGCGCCGGCGCTTCCCGCCCGTTCGATTCATTCCGGCTAGAGGTATTCGCATCGCCATGAGCGCCTTGCTTGCGGTCGCTATCGACGGCGTCATCTACGCATCCTGGCTGTTCATCATCGCCGTGGGCCTGACCTTGATCTACGGCGTGATGAAGATCCTCAACATCGCCCACGGCAGTCTGTACGCGCTGGGCGCCTACGCCGCCGCCTCGCTCGGCGGCTTCTGGTTCAGTCAAGGCTACGCCCCGCTGGGCAGCTACGCCGCGCTGGTGTTGGCGGCGGTGCTGGTGGGGCTGGTGATCGGCCCGCTGATCGAGCGCGGGCTGCTTCGCTTCATGTACGGCCGCGACGAGATCATCCTGCTGCTCGTCACCTACGCGGTGTTCCTGATCCTGGAGGACGCGATCAAGCTGCTCTGGGGCGTGGACCCGTACATCATCGCCGAGCCCTACGGGCTGCTCGGCATCGTCGAGTTCGCCAACCTGATCTATCCCACCTACAGCTTCGTGCTGATCCTGGTCAGCGTCGCCGCCGGGCTGCTGCTGACCTGGGCGTTGCACCGCACCCGCCACGGCAAGCTGTTGGCGGCGGTGATCCACGACCGCGAAGTCAGCCAGGCCATGGGAATCAACGTGCGCAGCTACTACCTGGCCACCTTCACCGCCGGCGCGATGCTGGCCGCGCTCGGCGGGGCGCTTACCGCGCCCACCGTGTCGGTGGTGCCGGGCATGGGGGTGGAGGTGATCGTGCTGGCCTTCGCGGTGGTGGTGATCGGCGGGCTGGGCAGCCTGCCCGGCGCTGCGCTGGGCGCGCTCATCGTCGGGCTGCTGCGCGCCGCCGCCGTGCATTACGCGCCGGCGCTGGAGCTGTTCAGCATCTATCTGGTCATGGCCTTGGTGCTCGCGTTCCGCCCGCAGGGGCTGTTCGCCGGCGAGCAGGTGCGCAGCATATGAACCGCCAAGACCGTACTCCGCTACTGATAGTCGCGTCCCTGGTGCTGCTGCTGGGCTTGGGATTGCTGTTCCCGAACTGGCAGTTCCTCGGCACCCTGGCGATCGGCAAGGGGCTCACCGTGCTGGGCCTGCTGCTGCTGCTGCGCACCGGACTGGTGTCGTTCGGCCAGGGGCTGTACTACTGCCTCGGCGCCTATGCCGCCGGCACCTTGAGCCAGTTCACCGGCGTGACCGACGTGCTGGTGCTGCTGCTGACGGCGGCCGCGGCCTCGGGCGTCGCCGCCGTGATCCTGGGGATCCTGCTGGCGGCCTATCGCGGCATCTTCTTCTCCATGCTCAGCCTGGCGCTGTCGATGATCCTGTACGGCCTGCTGGTGAAGACGGCGGCCCTGGGTAGCACCGACGGCTTCAACCTGGCGGTGCCGACCCTGCTCGGGCTGCCGCTGGCCAGTTACGAGAGCCGCTATCCGCTGTTCAGCCTGGCCTGCGTGGTCGCCGCCCTGGCCGCGCTGGCCATGCACTACTACTTCCGTACGCCGCTGGGCCGGTTGTCGCCGGCGATCCGCGACAACGAGATCCGGGTGGAGTACCTGGGCGCGTCGGTACGGGCGGCGGTGCACGTGAAGTACACCATCGCCGGCGTGCTGGCCGGTATCGGCGGCGCGCTCACCGGGCTCACGGTGGGGCACATCGACCCGGAAATGGCGTACTGGACCACCTCCGGCGAGTTCGTGTTCGTCGCCATTCTCAGCGGCACCGGCAGCGTGGCCGCGCCGTTCCTGGGCTCGTTCATCTTCGAGCTGGTGCGCACCTTCGCCTACGAGTATTCGCCCAACAGCTGGCAGCTGGCGTTGGGTACGGTGATGCTGCTGATCATCGTGTTCCTGCCCGCCGGGCTGTGGTCGCTGATGCAGCGCAGGAGGGCCTGACATGACGCATCTGCTGGAAGCGAAAGGGCTAAACAAGCGCTTCGGCGCCGTCACCGCGGCGGCGGACATCTCGGTGGCGGTAGCGCAGGACAGCGTGATCGGCCTGATCGGCACCAACGGCGCCGGCAAGACCACCTTCGTCAACATGGTCACCGGCTATCTGAAACCGGATACCGGCCGGATTTTCTTCCAGGGCCGGGACATCACCGCGCTGCATCCGCGCCAGGTGACCCGCCTGGGCATCTGCCGCTCGTTCCAGATTCCGCAGCTGTACAACTCGCTCAGCGCCTACGACAACCTGATCGTGGCGCTGGGCATCGTGCTGCGCAACGCCAAGCCCGGCGTGTTCTCGCGCGTGCCGCGGCTGGTGCCGGGCCACGAGCTGCCGCTGCACGAGGCGGCCGAAGCCATGCTCGAGCGCTTCGGCCTGGGCGAGTTCCGCGACAAGCTGGCCGGGGTGCTGCCCGAGGGCATCCGCAAGCTGCTCGATATCGCCATGGCGCTGGCGGTGAAGCCGCGGGTGCTGCTGCTGGACGAGCCCACCAGCGGCGTGAGCAGCGAGGAGAAGTTCGAGATCATGGACCGGGTGATGACGGCGGTGCGCGCGGAAGGCGCGACGGTGCTGTTCGTCGAGCACGACATGGACATCGTCAGCCGTTACGCCAACCGGGTGCTGGCCTTCTACGACGGCCGCATTCTCGCCGACGGCGCGCCGGAGGCGGTGCTGGCCGATCCGGAGGTGCGCGAGTATGTGATCGGCGCGCACGCCCAGCCGAAGGAGGTTTCCCATGCTTAAGGTAGACCGGCTCGACGTCTCGATCGGCTCGGTGAGCGTGCTGCGCGGGGTGACCCTGCATCTGCCCGCCGGGCAGATGGCCGGGCTGATCGGCCGCAACGGCGCCGGCAAGACCACGCTGATGCGCAGCATCATGGGGCTGCTGCCGGCGCGCGGCGGCAGCATCGTCCTCGACGGCACGCCGATCGACAGGTTGCCGGCGCACAAGCGGGTCAACCTCGGCATCGGCTACATGCCGGAAGACCGGCGGCTGATCCCGCAGCTGACGGTGGAGGAGAACATCCTGGTGCCGGCGTGGACCCTGGGCGTGAAAGACGTCCAGGAGCGGTTGGCGCGCGTGTACCGGATGATCCCCGAGACCCAGGCCTTCGCCCAGCGCAAGGCATTGCAGCTGTCCGGTGGCCAGCAGAAGCTGGTGGCCATCGCCCGCGCGCTCATGGCGGGCAGCAAGCTCATCCTGCTCGACGAACCGTTCGAGGGCGTGGCGCCGGCGCTGTCCAAGCGCATCGCCGAGGTGGTCGCCGGGCTGAAGCAGGAGGGCATGTCCATCCTGCTGTCCGAATCCGACCTGCAGCACTCGGCCGGCATGCTCGATCAGGTGTTCTACATCGAACGCGGCGAGGTGAGCACGGCGCAGTCGCGCGCGGCGTAGGGCGCGATCGAGGCCACGAGCAATGCGGTCAGAGGGCGGTTCGGAGCGTCCGGCTCCGCCATCTGACCGTGCGCCGTCCACGTCGGGTGCGCCGCGCGTACCATCCGCGGCCGTTCGGGGGGGATGGCCAGGATAGTGCGAATGGCGCGCCCCGTGTGGGTTGTCGGCGGCATCGCCCTTCGCGCTCGCGGTTCCCATCCGCCGTGGGCCGCCGCCAATGCCGGAAACGAGCGATGCCCGAGCCCGCTCTCGACGCGGTCGATGCCAGTCCGTTGCGCTACTTGCTGTCGATTCCCTGCGTGCTGGAACCGGCGGTCCGGACTTGGCCGATCCCGTCGGCTCGACCGTCGGGGGAAGTCACGGCATGGCGCGGCCCATTTAGCCGGATGTGATACAAAGACGCCAGTAGCCGTGGCTGATAAGGAGCGCGATACCAATGCTCGCCAGACTTCGCGCCGCATGGCGGCGACTGCGGGCCGGCCGGGGCGGCTATCGCGCGGAGCTGGAGCGCATTTGCATGGGGGACGCCGAGCGGATGCGCCGTTTGATCGAGTTCGAGCAGCGCCGCGCGCCGGGCATTTCGGAGGCCGAAGCCTGCCGCCGGGCGGTCGCCACTTATCGGGCCGACAACCGCTGACCGCGCTTGGCCGCGACCTGGAACGCGGCTTAGCGCCAAGACATAACCAAAACCAGGAGGAGAGAGCCGGTGCTGCCCACCGTAGCGGAGATTCAAGCGTTTCTGGCGGAGGAATTCCCGCAGGCCACCATCGAAGTGCTGGCGGCGGACGAGAAGGGCGCGCGCGTGCGTCAGCCGATCGGGTTCAGCCACCTGCGTCCCGGCGGTACCGTGTCCGGGCCGACCATGATGGCGTTGGCGGATACGGCGGCCTACGTCGCGATCTTCGGGCGGCTCGGCATCATTCCGCTGGCGGTGACCACCAGCCTGAACATCAACTTCATGTCCAAGCCCGCGCCCGATCGCGCCCTGATCGCCGATGCCGAGCTGCTCAAGGTGGGGACGCGGCTGGTGGTGGCGGATGCGCGCATCTACTCGGAAGGCGAGCCGACGCTGCTGGCCCAGGCCAGCATCACTTACTCGATTCCGCCGCGGCGTTGAGCGCCGCCGCCTGCTACCGCGCCAGCTGGCCGGCGATGGTAGCGCCGGTCCGCGCCAGCTCGGCGAGCGCGTGGACGTGGGCGTCGAACTTGTTCAGAAGATCGCGGCTGGCGAGGCCATGGCTGTCCCAGAAGCGCCGCAGCGAGTCGGCGTCCTCGATCTGCAGGGCCTCGCGCCAGCGGTCGATGACGAAACGGTTGTAGGCGCGCGCGAACTCCCACTGCGCGTCGGCCGCCCGTTGCGCGCTGTCCAGCAGGGTGCCGCCGAGCAGCTGCAGCGGCAGCGTCAGGGCAGCCAGCATATCGGCCTGATTTTCGGTCAGTATTCGTCGATCCAGCATCGCGCCCTCCATGGTCGCCGCAAGCAGCGGTAATGGAGGGGGCCGGGCAAGGAGTCAATGGCGGCGCCTCCGGAAGGACTCGCGCCGCCAGCGGAATCGATTGACCGGTTTAGCTCGATCGAACCAATGAATGCATCGGCCAACCGCACTTCGCCGCGCTATAGTCCGGGAATGCGACAGGCGACGGCCGAGGAATGATGGCGGGCAGCGGCGCCAACGACACGGGCTTGGTGGTCCTGGTGCACGGCCTGGGACGGACGCCGCTGTCGATGCTGCCGCTGGCATGGAGCTTGAGGCGCGCGGGGTTTCGCGTGCTCAACTTCGGTTACAGCAGCTGCGGCCCGAGTGTGGCGCAGATCGGACAGCGGCTGGCGCGCGTTCTCGCCCGCGAGCGACCGGACGACGCTGGGCCGGTGCACTTCGTCGGCCACAGCCTGGGCAATATCGTCATCCGCTGGCTGATCGCGCGGCAACGACCGCGCCGCTTGGGGCGGGTGGTGATGCTGGCGCCGCCCAACCGTGGTTCGCGCCTGGCCGACCGGCTCGCGCCCTACTTGGGCCGGCTGCTGCCGCCCATCCGCGAACTCGGTACCGGCAGCGGCACGGCGGTGGAGCTCGCGCCGCCGCGGGATGTGGAGTTCGCCGTCATCGCCGGGCGCCGCGACCGCAAGGTGCGGGTGGAGGAAACCCGGCTGGCCGGCGCCGCGGCGCATGTGGTGGTGCCGGCGGGACATACCTTCATCATGATGCGTCGCGACGTGCGTCGCCTGGTGCTGCGCTTTCTGCGCGAGGGCACGTGCAAGGAGGCGAGCGCGGCGCTTGTGGCGGCGGCGGATACGTCCGGCACTTGATGATTTGGGAAGATGCTCCCATATAGCTATCACTAAGCAAGAATAAGTTGTGCAGCCCTTACTCCCCGCCCGCCTCGCGCGGGCTTTTTTTCGGCTTGCGCCACGAGTTTGAACCGGTCGCCGCCGTCGCCATCTCTGGAAGCGTGGTTCGGAGCGTCCCGTGCCGGAGGATGTCGTGCGTAGTTCCCTGCGATGCGTGGCCCTGCTGCTGTGCGGCACCTCCTCGGTGTGGGCGCAGACGACCATCGAAGTGACGGCGCAAACCTCGTCCGGGGCAGCCATCGCCGGGTCGCCCGGCACGACCGCGTCCGATTCCACGCCGAGCGCGGGGCAGGTCGCCGAAGTCACGCCAGCGCACGGCGACCACAGATCGCCGCAGGCCGTCGGCGAACCGGAAGTCGAGTTGCCGTCGCGGCCGGCCTCGCGGCAGCGGCCCACCCGCCGCACCGAATGGCCGAGCTATTGAGACTCCCGCCCGACCCACGCGCTTGAACCCACCCCAAAGCTTGCCTAGGCTGAATGGCGACGGGCTGCGCCAAGCGTGGTGGTGACGCCTCGTTGCGAGTGCCGATCCACGCCCCGGGGATACCCCGGGGACATTCAGACAGTCATCGTTCCGTGCGAGAGCGACGCTGCGCCGCGGCGCAGGTTCGCTCTCGCCACACCGGCAAGGTTGGCCAGCTCGTCAGTCACCCCATCGGCAATGAGCTCCATTCGCAGCGTTACCGCCCGTCTACTCGCCGCCGCGCTGCTTACCGGCGACTGGCATCAGGCGGACGCCGAGCGGCGCGCCGCGACGGCGCTCGGTGCCGACGACACGGCCTGGCTGGGTGCTTTGCTCACGCGCGTATTCCAGCGGTTCGAGCACAGGCCGTCACGTTTGGCGCTGCTCGCCGCATTCATCGCCGCCGACGCTGGTTTCCAGTCGCGGTGGAACGACCTCGAAGCGCGGCCGAAAGTACGTAAGCCCTCGCTGCAGCCGATGCCGGGGCGGGACCCGCCGGCGGCGCTGGCGGCGCTGGAACCGCCGGTACTGGCGACCACGGCGGAGCTGGCCGCTTGGCTCGGTCTCGATGCCGATCTGCTGGATTGGCTCAGCGAGCCGAGGCGCGGCCGCGACCATTACCGCTACCGCTGGCAAGCGGGACGCAACGGCAAGCAGCGCTTGCTGGAGATTCCAAAGCAGCGACTGGCCGCCGTGCAGCGGCGGATACTCCACGGGCTGCTCGATCGGCTGCCGCCGCACGAGGCCGCGCACGGCTTTCGGCGCGGCCATTCCTGCTTGAGCTTCGCTGTGCCGCACGCCGGCCGGCGCTGGGTGCTGCGGCTGGATCTCAAGGACTTCTTCCCCAGCATTCCCTATGGCCGTGTGTTCCGGGTGTTCGCCAGCCTGGGCTATCCCGAGCAGGTGTGCCGCACCTTGGCGCGCCTATGCACGCACGCGACCCCGGCGCCGGTACTGGCGGCCGGCGGCCTACAAGGCGCGGCCGCTGCGGCGTGGCGCATGCCGCATCTGCCGCACGGCGCACCGGCCTCCCCGGCACTGGCCAACCTCTGCGCCTTCCGTCTCGACCTGCGGCTGGCGGCGTTGGCCGGTTCGTTGGGACTGGCGTATTCCCGTTACGCCGACGACATGGCCTTGTCCGGTGACGGCCCGCCGCGCCGCATCCACGGGCTGCATCTGCTGGTATGCCGGATCGCGCTGGAGGAGGGGTTCGAGATAAACACCCGCAAGACCCGGCTGATGAAGGCCGGCAGCCGCCAGGTTTTGACCGGACTGACGGTAAATGCCAAGGTCAATGCGCCGCGGGATGAATACGACCGGCTCAAGGCCATTCTCCACAACTGCGCACGGTTCGGACCGGACTCGCAGAACCGCGAGGGGCATCCGCGTTTTCGCGCCCACTTGCAAGGGCGTATCGCGTATATCCACTCGGTTAGCCCGGCGCGAGCCGCGCGTCTTCGGGCGGTTTTCGAACAGGTGCGGTGGCGAGAGAACGGCGATGAGGGAGTAGAATCGTCGTAAACGTCCCACGGCGTCGAATATCTCAATAACCCACCCGCAACAATCGCCGCTTCAGGAGATGTAAATGGTGAAGAAGTTGTGTGCCGCCGTTCTGGTGTCGGCAGTGCTGGTCGTTCCCGCGGTCGCCGGCGAAGCGAAGCAGGCACCGGCCGCCGCGCAATTCATGCCGCCGGCCACGGTCAAGGATCTGATCACGCTCGACAGCAAGGTGGGCAATGGCGCCGAGGCCGTCAGCGGCAAGCAGGTGTCGGTGCATTACACCGGCTGGCTGTACGAACCCAAGGGTGGCGAGTACCGGGGACGCAAGTTCGACAGCTCGGTCGACCGAGGTCAGCCGTTCCAGTTTCCGCTGGGCGCCGGCCGGGTCATCAAGGGCTGGGACGAGGGCGTCGCCGGCATGAAGGTGGGCGGCAAGCGCACCCTGATCATTCCGGCCGACAAGGCCTACGGCTCGCGCGGCGCCGGCGGCGTGATTCCGCCCAATGCCACGTTGGTGTTCGACGTCGAACTACTGGATGTGAAGTAAGCACGGCCGCGCCGCGCGCGTCGACCGCCACACCGCCGGCCTCGCCCCGTGTGGGCGGGGCCAGGCTTCGCCTGGAGATTCGGTTCCATGCCTTATGTGACAGCGTCACCGGCCGTGCGCCGTGCGTTGCGCCGCGAGCGCTACTGGGTGCTCGGAGGGGCGTCCACGCTGGCCGGGGTGGCGGGCTTCGTCAACGTGGTGCTGCTCGGGTTCTTCCACGTGCCGGTCAGCCACATGTCCGGCGCCGTGTCGCGGCTGGGCATCGATATCGCCGGCGGCGACCTGGCCGACCTGCGCCTGGTGCTCAGCATCGTGGTCGGTTTTCTGTTCGGTTCCTTGCTGTCCGGCGCCATCATCGGCGGCACCACCCTGATTCCGGGGCGACGCTACGGTGTGGTGCTGCTGATCGAGGGCGGTCTGCTGGCGGCGGCGACCGTGCTGTTGCTGAGCGACAACGTGGTGGGCGTGCCGTTGGCGGCCATGGCCTGCGGTGTGCAGAACGCCATGGCCAGCAGCTACTACGGCTTGATCATCCGGACCACCCACGTTACCGGCATCGTCACCGACATCGGCGTGCTGCTCGGGCACTGGATTCGCCACCGCCGCATGCCGGCCTGGCGGTTGGTGACGCTGTCCGCCATCCTCGCCGGATTCTTCGTTGGCGGCGGCTTCGGCGCCGCGGCCTTGGGCTGGGTCGGCATGTGGGCGCTGGCCTTGCCCTCCGCCGGCTGTCTGATCGCCGGCGTGCTTTACTTCGTCTGGCAGCACAAGCGGCGGCAGCGGATCAACGCCATCAAGGCGCGGCGGCGGCGCGCGGCGGGATCGGCCGCGTGCTGATCCGGCCGCGGCACGGTTCGGTTCACGACGGCGGAGCCAGTTGCCGGCGCAGTTCGGTTTTCAGCACCTTGCCGTAGTTGTTCTTGGGCAGCGCCTCGACGAAGCGGTAGTCCTTCGGCCGCTTGAAGCGCGCGATATGCGCCAGGCATAGCGCGTCCAACTCCGGCGCCGTCACCCTCCGCCCCGGCCGCGGCACCACGAACGCGAACACCTGCTCGCCCCAGTCCGGATCGGGGCGGCCCACCACCGCCACCTCCAGTACCTCCGGGTGGCGCAGCAGCACTTCCTCCACCTCCCGCGGATAGACGTTGCTGCCGCCGCTGATGATGACGTCCTTGCTGCGGTCCTTCAGAGTGAGAAAGCCGTCTTCGTCCAGAACGCCGATATCGCCGGTGTGCAGCCAGCCGCCGCGCAGGGTTTCGGCGCTCGCCTCGGGGTTGCGCCAGTAGCCGCTCATCACCACGTCGCCGCGCACCAGTACCTCGCCGGTCTCGCCGGGCGGCAGCGGGTTGTCGTCGCCGTCGGCGACGATGACCTGCACGGCGGCCTGCGCCACGCCGACCGAGGCCAGCCGCGCCTCGAAGCGCGGGTGATCGCTGGCGGTGAAGTGATGGCGGGCGAGGGCGGTGATGGTCATCGGGCTCTCGCCCTGGCCGTAGATCTGCACCAGCCGGTTGCCCAGCACCGCCATGGCCTTGCGGCAGTCCTCGAGGTACATCGGGCCGCCGCCGTAGATCACGGTCTTCAGGTTACCGAGATCGGCAGCACCGGCATGGGGGTGGGCGATGAGGCGATTCACCATGGTGGGTGCGGCGAACAAGCTCACGCCGCGGTGCGCGCGCAGTAGCGCGAAGATCTCGGCTGGGTCGAAGCCGCCGCTGTCCGGCACGATCTGGCAGGCGGCCGCCGCCACGTGCGGCAGGATGTACAGGCCCGAGCCGTGCGACATGGGCGCGGCGTGGAGCAGGCCGTCGCCGGGCGCGATACGGTCGACATCGGCGAAATAGCTCAGCGTGAGGCTGTAGAGGTTGCGGTGCGAGAGCATGGCGCCCTTGGGGCGGCCGGTGGTGCCGCTGGTGTAGAACAGCCAGGCGAGATCGTGCGTCCGGGTGTCGGCCATGGGCGCGGGGGCGGCGTCGAACAGCCGTCGGTAAGCCGCATCGTCCACCACGGTGACCGCCGTCAGTTCCGGCAGCGACGGCGCCAGCGCCGCCACGGCGGCGGCAAGATCGGGCGTGACGAAGCAGCGGCGCGCGCCGGCATGTTCCAGCACGTAGCGGAACTCCTCCGGGTGCAGCTTGGCGTTCACCGGCACCGCCGCCAGCCCGGCGTGCCAGCAGGCGAACAGCAGTTCGACGTAGGCCGGATGGTTGCTCATGATCAGCGCCACCCGATCGCCAGCCGCCAGTCCTTCCCGCCGCAGGCCGCCGGCCAGTCGAGCGACACGCTCGGCCAGTTCGCCGTAGCGATACAGCACGCGCTCGCCCAGGGCGACGGCGGGCGCGTCGCGGTAGGCTCGGCCGGCGCGGACCAGCAGATTGGCGAGATTCATGGGCTCCTCCGGGGTGTTAGTTGTTGTTGTGAAGGTAAATGGCCGGGGCGGGGTGGTCATCTAGCCTTTAGGCGAATCGGTGGGGGAAATGCACGGCTCTTGACGTTGAAGGGGCCGCGCGCGCCATCGTCCTCCAAGTGAACTCGTGGCGCGTTCAGCAAACGTTGGCGCTTCGCATTGTTCGGCCCCCGGCCCCCTCGCTTCGCTCTCCTTGTCCCGCTCCCGCGAGGGGAGAGCGAAGCGAGGGGGCCGGGGACGCAAGGGCACGGCGTTTGCGCGAGTATTCGATGGGCGTGGTGCTACGGCGGAGAGCCGCCAGCCCGCCTACGCGACTTCCCACGGCGCCCGCGGTTGGAACGCCGCCGCCAGCATGTCGACCAGAATCCGCACCTTGGCCGAGAGGTGGCGGCGGTGCGGGTAGATCGCCCACACGCCGACGTCGCCCAGTTCCCACTCCGGCAGCACCGCCACCAGGCGGCCCTGGTGCAGGTCGTCCTCGACGTAGAAGTCGGGCAGCTGCGTCAGCCCGAGGCCGGCGCGGGCGGCGGTGAGTAGTGCCATGCCGTTGTTGCTGCGCCAGCGGCCGTGCACGCGCAGGTATTGGGTGCCGTCGCTGCCGCGGAACAGCCACTGGTCGCTGGTGCCCACCAGGCAGCTGTGGCCGCGCAGATCCTCGGGGCGTTGCGGCCGGCCGTGCCGCCGCAGATAGTCCGGGCTGGCGCAGACGTAGAGATGGCGCGGGGCGATGCGGCGTGCGACCAGCGCCGAGGATTTCAGCTCGCCGTAGCGGATGGCCAGGTCGAAGCCTTCCTCGATCAGGTCGACGATGCGGTTGTCGAACAGCAGCTCCAACTGCACCTCGGGATAGCGCGCCGCGAACTCGGCGCATACCGGTGCCACGTAGCGCTCGGCGAAGGTGGCGGCGACGCTGATGCGCAGCTTGCCGCGCGGCGTCTGCTGCGCTTCGCTCAGCGACGATTCCAGCTCGCCGAACTCGCCGATCAACTGCAGGCAGCGGCGGTAGAAGTGCTCGCCGGCCTCGGTCAGCGCCTGGCGGCGCGTGGTCCGATGCAGCAGGCGCACGCCGAGCCGGTCCTCGAGCTGCTGCACCTGCTTGCTGACGTGCGCCTTGGACACCCCCAGCGTTCGCGCCGCCGCGCCGAATCCGCCGGACTCCACCACCTGTACGAACTCGTCGACGCCGTCCCATCGGCTCATTGTTTCCCACCACGAACAATCGGTTCACGGCTTGGCATCTTAACAGCCCCACATACAGGACCTAGCATGCGGGCCATAACGCTACCTAACGGGAGGTGTAGAGCATGAAATCGCGCGCCGCAGTCGCCTGGGAAGCCGGCAAGCCGCTGAGTATCGAAATGGTGGACGTGGAAGGTCCGAAGGCGGGCGAAGTGCTGCTGCGCATGGTCGCCACCGGTGTCTGCCACACCGACGCCTACACCCTGTCGGGGCAGGATCCGGAAGGCATCTTCCCGTCCATCCTCGGTCACGAGGGCGGCGCGGTGGTGGAGGAGGTCGGCCCCGGCGTGACCTCGGTCAAGCCCGGCGACCACGTGATCCCGCTCTACACCCCCGAGTGCGGGGTGTGCAAGTTCTGCCGCTCGGGCAAGACCAATCTGTGCCAGGCCATCCGCGTCACCCAGGGCAAGGGCCTGATGCCGGACGGCACCAGCCGCTTCTCGCTGAACGGCAAGACCATCCACCACTACATGGGCACGTCCACCTTCTCCGAGTACACGGTGCTGCCGGAGATCGCGGTGGCGAAGATCGCCAAGGAAGCGCCGCTGGACAAGGTGTGCCTGCTCGGCTGCGGCATCACCACCGGCATCGGCGCCGTGCTCAACACCGCCAAGGTAGAGCCGGGCGCGACCGTGGCGGTGTTCGGCCTGGGCGGCATCGGCTTGTCGGTGATCCAGGGCGCGGTGATGGCCAAGGCCAGCCGCATCCTCGCCATCGACATCAATCCGGCCAAGTTCGAGATGGCGCGCATGCTCGGTGCCACCGACTTCATCAATCCGAAGGACTACGACCGGCCGCTGCAGGAGGTCATCGTCGAACTGACCGACGGCGGCGTCGACTACTCCTTCGAGTGCGTGGGCAACGTGCAGCTCATGCGCCAGGCGCTGGAGTGCTGCCACAAGGGCTGGGGCGAGTCGATCATCATCGGCGTGGCCGGCGCGGGGCAGGAGATCTGCACCCGGCCGTTCCAGCTGGTCACCGGCCGGGTGTGGCGCGGCAGCGCCTTCGGCGGCGTGAAGGGCCGCAGCCAGCTGCCGGACTACGTCGAGCGCTACATGCGCGGCGAGATCAAGGTCGACGAGATGATCACCGAGGTGCTGCCGCTGGAGCGCATCAACGACGCCTTCGAGCACATGCACCAGGGCAAGACCATCCGCTCGGTGATCACGTTCTAAGCGGGAGCATGCCATGAGCACGCAGTTGGAGAGGATCAGCCGCCGTCGCTGCTTCGACGGCTGGCAGGACCGCTACCGCCATTACTCCGACACCCTGGGCTGCGCCATGGAGTTCGCGGTGTACCTGCCGCCGCAGGCGGAGAACCGGGCGGTGCCGGTGCTGTACTGGCTGTCGGGCCTGACCTGCACCGACGAGAACTTCGTCACCAAGGCCGGCGCCCAGCGCTACGCCGCCGAGCTGGGACTGGCCATCGTCTGCCCCGACACCAGCCCGCGCGGCACCAATCTGCCGGGCGAGCACGACAGCTACGACCTGGGCAGCGGCGCCGGCTTCTACGTCAATGCCACCCAGCAGCCGTGGGCGCCGCACTACCGCATGTACGACTACGTGCTGCGCGAGCTGCCGGCGCTGGTGGAGGGCGAACCGCTGCCGATCGAGCGCGACAACCGCGCCATCAGCGGCCATTCCATGGGCGGCCACGGCGCGCTGGTGCTGGCGCTGCGCAATCCGGGCTACTACCGCTCGGTGTCGGCGTTCGCGCCCATCGTCGCGCCCAGCCAAGTGCCGTGGGGCCAGAAGGCGTTCACCGCCTATCTCGGCGACGACCGGGAGGCGTGGGCGGCCTACGACGCCTGCGCGCTGATCGCCAACGCCGCCGAGCGCTTGCCGCTGCTGATCGACCAGGGCCAGGACGACGAGTTCCTGGCCGAGCAGCTGCGTCCGGAGCTGCTGGAACAGGCCTGCGAGCGCGCCGGCCACCCGCTGACCCTGCGCCGCCGGCCTGGTTACGACCACAGCTACTTTTTCATCGCCACCTTCATCGGCGATCATCTGCGCCACCATGCGCAGGCCCTGGGCCTGTGATCCCAACCGTTCGAGGATTGAAATGAGCGACTCCGCCCGCGAGCTGATTCAGCGCTACTACGCCGCCTTCAACGCCCAGGACATGGACGCCTTCCTGGGGCTGCTCACCGAGGACGTGGTGCACGACATCAACCAGGGTAGCCGCGAGATCGGTAAGGCCGCGTTCGCCGCGTTCATGGACAAGATGAACCGCAGTTACCGGGAGGAGATCGTCGATCTGGTGGTGCTGACCGAGCCGAGCGGTGGCCGCGCCGCGGCCGAGTTCACCGTGCTCGGCACCTACCTGGCCACCGACGAGGGGCTGCCGGAGGCCAAGGGCCAGACCTACCGGTTGCCCGCCGGGGCGTTCTTCGAGATCCGCGACGGCAAGGTGGCGCGGGTGAGCAACTACTACAACCTGCAGGATTGGTTGCGGCAGGTGGGGGCGTAAAACGCCGGATTGCCGGCTTGTCCGGGTAGGGGCGCGCCGCTCGTGCCGCATGCCTCTATCGTCGGGACGGCTCAGGTGTAACGGCACGCCGCCGGTGCCGCGCGCCTCGGCGGCGTGCCTTCTTGCTCATTAAGCCATGGACCGCGCGCCGCGCCGCACGGCCCGGGGCTAGTGCCCAGGAAAAGACGTCGATGTCCAACCCGCTCCGTATCGAGCGCCTCGTCGGCGCCGACATCGCCACCCGGCTGAGCGAGCTCGCCGCCCTGCGCATCCGGGTGTTCCGCGAGTTTCCCTACCTCTACGAAGGTAACGAAGACTACGAGCGACACTACCTGCAGACCTACGTCGACGCCCCGGACAGCTTCGTCGCCCTGGTCTGGGACGGCGAGCGCGCGGTGGGCGCGACCAGCGCCATCCCACTGGCCGACGAAGTCGAGGATCTGCGCCGGCCGTTCGAGCAGCAGGGCTACGACATCGCCAGGATCTTCTACTGCGGCGAGTCGGTGCTGCTGCCCGAGTACCGCGGCAGGGGCTTGGGCGTGCGCTTCTTCGAGGAGCGCGAAGGACACGCGCGCCGGTTGGGGCGGTTCGACACCATCTGCTTCTGCGCGGTGCAGCGGCCGGACGACCACCCGCGCCGGCCGGCCGACTACCAGCCGCTGGACGAGTTCTGGCGCAAGCGCGGTTACACCCGGCGGCCCGACCTGACCACCACCTTCAGCTGGCGCGATCTCGACGAGACCGAGGATTCGCCCAAGCCCATGCTGTTCTGGACCAAGCCGTTGGAGGCCCAGCCGTGAGCCGCTTCAAGCTCGCCGCCGCGCAGTATCCGGTCGACCATCTCGACGATTGGGCCAGCTACCGCAACAAGCTGGAAATGTGGGTGGCTCAGGCCGCCGACGCCGGCGCGCGGCTGCTGGTGTTTCCCGAATATGCGTCGATGGAGCTGGCGTCGCTGTTCGGCATCGAGGTCTCCAGCTCGCTGCCGGAGCAACTGCGCGCGCTGCAGCCGCTGCTGCCCGAGTACCGCGCGTTGCACGCCGAGCTGGCGCGCCGCCACGGCGTCTATCTGCTCGCCGGCAGCTTCCCGGTGTTGGACGACGACGGCGTCTACCGCAACCGCGCTTACTTCTACGGCCCGGACGGCGGCGAGGAGTTCCAGGACAAGCTGATCATGACCCGTTTCGAGCGCGAGCAGTGGGGCATTTCGGCCGGCAGCCGGCTCAAGGTGTTCGATACCGCGCTGGGCAAGCTGGGCGTGTGCATCTGCTACGACAGCGAGTTCCCGCTGCTGGCGCGCGCCCAGGTCGAGGCCGGCGCCGACTTGATCCTGGTGCCGAGCTGCACCGATACCGATGCCGGCTACCACCGGGTGCGGCTGAGCGCGCAAGCGCGCGCGTTGGAGAACCAGTGCTTCGCCGTGCAATCGCCGCTGGTGGGGCAGGCGCCGTGGTCGGCCGCGGTGGACGTCAACCTCGGCGCGGCCGGCGTGTTCACCCCTGTCGACTATGGCTTTCCCGGCGACGGCGTGCTCGCCCAGGGCGAGCGCGAACGGGTTGGCTGGGTCTACGCCGAGGTCGACCTGGCGCTGGCCCGCGAGCTGCGCTCGCAGGGCCAGGTGCTGAACTACCGTGATTGGCCGCGCCAGGAGACGCCGGTGGCGCAGGGCGTTTGCGTAACCCGCGCGCTATAGCGAACGGCGGTCGCGCCGGTCGGCCGTTAGTCCTTCCTCACACGCCGACGCGGCAACCTTTACCGAGCGAGCCTAGGCCGCCCTGGCGAAAGCGTAAACGTCCATCGCCAGAATCCGCTCGGTCACCTCCGAGAAATGCCGCGTGACGCGCGGCCGCTCGCCGGCCGCGCCCAGCGCCACGAACAGCGGCAGCAGATGCTCGTCGCTGGGATGGGCGCGCTCGGCGTGCGGCGCGCGCCGGCGGTAGTCGAGCAGGGCGTCGATGTCGCCGGCTTGCAGCCGCTCATGGAACCAGTCCTGGAACTCCACGACATAGCCGGCGGCCGGCATGCCCGCCCGGCCGGGCGCGAACTCGTACAGATTGTGGGTGAGGCTGCCCGAGGCGAGCAGCAGCACGTCCTGGTCCAGCGCGGCGCGCAGCGCTTGTCCCAGCCGATAGTGATAGCGCGGGTCCTGGCGCGGATTGATGGAGAGCGGCACCACTGGCACGCCCGCGCGCGGGTAGAACTCGCGCAACGGCACCCACGCGCCGTGGTCCAGGCCGCGCAGCGGATCGAGCCGCGCCGGGGCGCCGGCGGCGGTAAGGGCGTCGGCCATGGCGGCGGCCAGCGGCGGGTCGCCGGGCGCGTCATAGCGCAGCTGATAGAGCGCGGCGGGGAAGCCGTAGAAGTCGTGGATGGCGCTATGGCGCGCGGCCGAGCCGAGCGTCGGCACCGGCGCCGCCCAGTGCGCCGAGGCGGCGACGATGGCGCGCGGACGCGGCAGCTGCGCGGCCAACGCGCGCCAGGCGGCCCCGGTGGCGCCGGGATCGAGCGCCAGCATCGGCGAGCCGTGCGAAACGAACAGGGTGGGGAGTGGAGACATGTGGGCTCCTTCACGCTGGATGCGGCATGAGTCCGACCGTAGTCCTTCATCACATCGGGATAAATATGCAAACATGACTTTGTTTATCCCGGAGAGCGAGACAATGGACCGATTCGCGGCCATGGAAGCATTCGTCGCGGTGGTGGAGACCGGCAGTTTCGTGCGCGCCAGCGAGCGGCTCGGCACCTCCACCACCACCGTATCCCGGCTGGTGGCGGAGCTGGAGGCACACCTCAACGCGCGGTTGTTGCACCGTACCACCCGCAAGCTGGCGCTGACCGACGTCGGCCGCGCCTACTACCAGCAATGCGCCAGCCTGCTCGACGATCTGGCCGAGGCGGAGGCCGCGGTCAGCGCCGATACGGTGGCGGCCAGCGGCCTGCTGCGGGTGAGCGCGCCGGTATCGTTCGGCATCCGCCACCTGGGACCGCTGCTGCCGCGCTTCCGCCGCGAGCAGCCCAACGTCAGCCTGGAACTGGCGCTCAACGACCGCACCGTGGATCTGGTGGAGGAGGGACACGATCTGGCGATCCGCATCCGCAGCCAACTGGCCGACTCGTTGGTGGCGCGGCCGCTGGCGCCGGTGCGGCTGGTGGTATGCGCCTCGCCGGCCTACCTGGAGCGCCACGGCACGCCGCGCACGCCGGCCGATTTGGCCCGGCATCAGTGCCTGCTGTACAGCTACACCGAGCAGCCGAACCTGTGGACCTTGGGCGGACAGACCGTCGCCGTCAACGGTTTCCTTACCGCCAACAACGGCGACGTGCTGCGCTTGGCGGCCTTGGAGGGCGAAGGCATCGTGCGCCAGCCCACCTTCCTGGTCGGCGAGGATCTGAGCGCCGGACGCCTGGTGCAGCTGCTGCCGGATTACCCAACGCCCTCGGCCACGGCATACGCCGTCTATCCCAGCCGCCGCCACCTCTCGGCCAAGGTGCGTGCTTTCGTCGACTTCCTGGTGGGCGCCTGGGGCGATCCGCCGCCGTGGGATGCGTGGATGACGGCACGATGAGCGCGGATTGTCCCGCTTGCAGGGATAATCTTTTTCGACTTGGCCCGATTATCCGCGAAGCCGCGGCTGGTAACCTGCGGGACATCGTTTGGACATGCAGCCCGACCATGTGGACCAATACCGCTAGCCGCTACGGCACCGTCGCCCGCATCCTGCACTGGAGCATCGCCTTGCTGCTGGTCGTGTTGTTCGCGTTGGGCTGGTGGACCACCGAGCTGAGCTACTACGACCCGCTGTACCGGATCGTGCCCGACCTGCATCGCTCGCTGGGCGTGCTGACGTCGGTGCTGATCCTGGCACGTATCGGCTGGGCGCTGACCCAGCCGCGTCCGGCGCTCGCGGCGGGCATGTCGAGGGCGATGCGTTTCGCCGCCCGTGCCGGCCATTTGCTGCTGTACGTGCTGATGGTGGCGGTGCCGGTCAGCGGCTATCTCATTTCCACCGCCGACGGCCGGCCGGTCGACGTGTTCGGCCTGTTCGAGCTGCCGGCGCTGCTGGCGCCCAGCAACGAGCGCGCCGAACTGGCCGGCAAGGTCCACTACTACCTGGCCTTCGGCGGCGCCTATGTGGTGCTGCTGCACATCGCGGCGGCACTCAAGCATCAGTTCATCGATCGCGACGGCACGTTGCGCAAGATGATCGGATAACCGACCCTTCACCGCTTCAAGGAGTTAGAACATGCGACTGACCCGAACCCTGTCCGCCCTCGCGCTGTCCGCCAGCGTGCTGTTTTCCGCCAATGCCTTCGCCGCGCCCGAGCAGTACAAGCTCGACCCGACCCACAGCTTCATCGAGTTCAGCATCTCGCACCTCGGCTTCAGCGTGCTCAAGGGCCGTTTCAACGACATCAGCGGCAGCTTCAGCTACGACCCGGAGAAGCCGGCGGCCAGCACGGTCGAGGTGACGGTCAAGACCGCCAGCATCGACTCCAACCACGCCGAGCGCGACAAGCACCTGCGCAACAAGGATTTCCTCGACGTCGAGAAGTATCCGCAGGCCACCTTCAAGAGCACCGGCTTCGAGCCCAAGGGCGACGACGGCGTGCTCACCGGCGACCTGACCCTGCACGGCGTGACCAAGCCGATCACGGTGGACGTGAAGTTCGTCGGCGCCGGCAAGGACCCGTGGGGCGGCTATCGCCGCGGTTACGTCGGCACCACCACCATCAAGCGCGCCGACTTCGGCATGACCTACAACCTGGGCCCTGCCGCCGAGACCATGGAACTGCAGTTCTTCCTCGAAGGCATCCGCCAGTAAGGGGCCACCGCTACGCGGCGGCGCCCGGCTCGGGCGCCGTGGCTTCGACGCAAGGTGCGCGCCATGCGCACCGTGTTCCGACATCGCCCGCCGACAGCGAACAGCCCGCATAGCTCACCTTGCGTGAAGCCGTTGTCCAGATACGCCCCGTGCTGCCCGACCACCGGCCCTGCGCCGGGGGAGGGCGCTTCGAAACACCTCCAGCTTCATCGGAGTAAGCAATGACCGAAGATATCCGTCCCATCCGTGTGCTCGGCGTTCCCGGCAGCCTGCGCCGTGATTCGTACAACCGCCGTCTGTTGCAAGCGGCGCGCGAACTCGCCCCGGCGGGCATGCAGATCGATATCCACGAGATCGGCGACATCCCGCTCTACAACGGCGATCTCGACACCGACGAGCAGCGGCCCGCCGCCGTCACGCGCTTCAAGCAGGCGATCGCCGAGGCCGACGCGGTGCTGATCGCCTCGCCGGAGTACAACCACACCATCCCCGGCGTGCTGCAGAACGCGATCGACTGGGCGTCGCGCCCCGGGTTCCAGTCGGTGCTCAAGAGCAAGCCGCTCGGGCTGATGACCGCCTCGATGGGGCCGGTCGGCGGCGCCCGCGCCCAGCAGCAGCTCAAGCTGGTGTTCATGGGCACGCTGAGCCTGGTGATGCCCCATCCGGGCGTCGCGGTCGGACTGGCCGGCACGAAGTTCGACGAGCAGGGCAAGCTCACGGACCAGGCGACCCGCGACTTCATCGCCGATTACCTGCGCTCGCTGCAGGCCTGGACGCTGCGCAACAGCAAGTAAACGTCCCGCCGATCGGCCGCGCCTTCCGGCCGCCGCAGCGGGCGGCCGGGGGACGATTCGCGGCGCTGGCCGAACTCTTTCCCGGCGCGGCGCGCTATCATGGCGCCGTCTTCGATCCAGCGGCGCCGCGGCCTTGAACCTTTCCAAGATTCCCATCCTCGTCATCGACGATTTCCAGAACATGCGAGGCACGCTGCGCCAGATGCTGCTCAGCATCGGTGCCGCCGATATCGACTTGGCGGCCAACGCCGAGGAGGCATTGGCCAAGCTGCGCGCGCGCCGTTACGGCATCGTGTTGTGCGACTACAACCTCGGTCGCGGCATGGACGGCCAGCAGTTGCTGGACGCGGCGCGCGAGGCGCGGCTGGTCGGCCCGGCCACCGCCTTTCTGATGATTACCGCCGAAACCTCCAGCGAGATGGTGATGGGCGCCCTGGAGCGGGCGCCGGATGCTTATCTCACCAAGCCGCTCAGCAAGGACTTGCTGCGCGCGCGGTTGCAGCGTGTTTGGCAGCGCAAGGAGCCGCTGGCGCGGGTGGATGAGGCGGTGCGGCGGAATCAGCCGGCGCAGGCCTTGGCCATCCTCGACGAGGAAATCGCTACCGCGCCCGGTCATTTGTTCGAGCTGCTCCGGCTCAAGGCCGAGTTGGCACTGAGTAGCGGCGACCCGGCTGCCGCCGCGGCCGCCGCTGAGCAGGCGCAGGCGCTGCGGCCGAGCGCCTGGGGGCTGACCCTGCTCGGTCTTACCGCGCGGCGGCGGCAGGCGATCGCCGAGGCGGAGAGCCGGTTTCGCGAAGCCATCGCGCTGACTCCGGCGTACATGAAGGCGCACGATTGCCTGGCCGAACTGCTCGAGGCCGATGGGCGCCCGCACGAGGCGTTCGAGGTGGCCGAGGCCGCGGTGAAGCTTTCGTCCAAGTCGCTGACGCGTCAGCTCACGCTGGCGCGGCTGGCGGAGGCGACCGGTCGCTGGGCGGTGGCCGAGCGGGCCTGGCAGCGGGTGATCGCCATCGCCGAGCAGAGCGGGCAGCGGCAGCCCGTCTACTACGTCAGCCTGGCGGCGGCGCTCGCGGCGCTCGCGGCGCGAGGCGCGGGCCAGCAGGCGCTGAACGTGATGAAGGAAATCCGCCACGAGTTCCGTAACCACCCGGAAGGCGAGTGGTGGATGATGGTCGCGCGGTTGTACGCGATGTCGGCGTTGGACACCGACCCGTCGCTGCGCGAGCAGACACTGGCGGCCCTTGATACCCTCCGTGCCGGGCGCACCCCTCCGGCATCGGTGCTGCCGTGGCTGCGCAAGGCGCTCGATCTGCTCGGCGCGGGCGCGCGGGCCGAGGCCTTGCCACGCTAGCGTGGCGGGCCGGCTGGAATCACATGAACGACTGAATCGTCGGGGTATTCGTGAGCAGTTTGGACTTCAGTACCGTCCTCGCCATCGGCATTCACGACATGAAGAACTCGCTGGCGCTGGTGCTAAGCACCGTGGACGGCCTGCTCGAGTCGGAGGCCGGTTCCGCACCGCGCGACGTCGAGCAACTGACCAAGCTGCGCTACGAAGCGCGGCGGCTCAGCGACAACCTGGTGCAGTTGCTCACGCTCTTTCGTACCGGCCGCGGGCTGTATCAGCCGCGGTTGGCGCCGCAGCCGGTGTACGAGCTGCTCGAGGACTACTACCTGCTCAACCGGCCGCTATTCGATCACCGCCACGTTAGCTACGAGATCGACTGCGACGAGGCGTTGACGTGGCCGCTGGATCGGCAGTTGGTGATCAGCGTGCTGGAGAACGTCATCACCAACGCGGTGCGCTACACCCGCAGCCGCATCCGGGCCTCGGCGACGGCGGCCGACGGCTGGCTGCGGCTGCGGATCGAGGACGACGGGCCCGGTTTCCCGTCCGCCATGCTCGGCCGCCGCGGCGCCGACGCCGAGGCTCGGCTCGACCCCGCCGCCGGCCGCACTGGTCTGGGCTTGTACTTTTGCGCGTCGATCGCGCCATGCACGAGGCCGGCGGCGGCAGCGGCTACATCGAGCTGAGCAACGGCGGCGGCTTGGGCGGCGGCTGTTTCCAGCTTTCGCTGCCGGGCTGATCAGGTGGCGGATCCGAGTTCCCGCAGCACGCCCAGCGACAGGGTGTTGAGCATGGCGTGGGCGAAGATGGCCGGCCACAGCGTGCCCCAGCGTAGGGTCAGCGTCGCCAGCACCACGCCGACCAGCATGGTTTGCAGCACGCCCACCCAGCCCTGATAGGCGTGGCCGAGCCCGAACAGCAGCGAGGACAGCAGCACCGGGCCGACGCTGCCGCCCACCAGGGTTCGGCAGCGCGTCAACAGGAAGCCGCGGGCCACCATCTCCTCGTAGAAACCGACGAACAGCATGGTGGCCGCGACACCGCCGAACGGCAGGCCGCTGGTAAGCATCTCGGCGAAGTCGATCAAGCGCTGCTGGTGCGCCTCCACCGGCGCCGGTACGAAGTGCGCCGCCAACATGCTCAGCAGGGCGTTGAGCGCGAAGATGCAGCCGACCGCCAGCAGGCCGCGAAGCGCGTCAAGCGGCCGCGGCGGCAGCAGGCCGAGCCCGCGCCAGCTCTGCTTGCGCCATAGCAGCAGTAACTGCACCCCAGCCAGCACGAACACGCCCTGCAGGCTCAGCACCAGTAGCTGTGGCAGCGCCAACCGCGCCTGCAGGACATGACCGATCGCCGCGGCGGCCACCACGCCCGCCACCGTCAGCGCCAGCACCAGCGCCACATCCAGCAACGCCTGCCGTCGTGTTAACTCTTCCGGCATTTTCCCGTCCGTCATCGAAGCGGCAATCAACTGCTACTTGTGGAAGTGGGGGCGAATCGATGTCGCCAGTGAGCGACAGTGTGCGCGCCCGGCTGGGGGAAATTCATTTCTTCACCATTTTCTCGCGCGTTTCCGTCGTGTTTTAGAGGTTGCTTAAATAACAGGAACGAGAACCTCGTCGCAACCAGCCCCCCGCCATGCATCGATCTGTGAAGTAGTTGTCCTTCCACAGCGACCTAGTTCAAGGTCCCTGGCCGCTGCATCCGCAAACATGCCTTCCCACTGGCTGGCATAAGTGGCTCACGCCGATACCAATCGAAATCCGCTGGTTTGACGCCGCGACGGCTTTCCCATTCGGGTGACTGTCGTTTCATTTCAGATCGCCTGTGTAGAAAGGCGATGTCAGGTGACACCGCGCAATCGCTCGCGGGGTGGCTTGATAAAGAAATTATGAAAGGTGTTACATGCGAAACACTCGCAATGTACGAATCAAGCATTTCGTGGTGGGCTGCGGACTGGCCGCGGCCGGTATGACCGGGCATGCGTTCGCCGCCGACTACTACGTCGATCAGAAGCATCCCGCGGCTTCCGACAGCAATCCCGGTACCGCCGACGCGCCCTGGGCGACGTTGCAGCACGCCGCCAAGGCGGGACTGAAGCCGGGCGACACGGTTTACGTCAAGGCCGGCACCTACACCACCAGCGGTGGCGTCTGGAACGAGCCGTCGATCAACATTCCCAGCGGCGCCGCCGGCGCGCCGGTGACCTTCAAGTCGCTGCCGGCGCACGCCGCCGTGATCAAGGGCGGCAAGGCCGCTCCGCCGATCGGCGTGGCCGGTCGCAGCCATGTGGTGATCGACGGCTTCGTCATTCCCGATCCGGGTCCCAAGGGCATCGCCGTGTTCAACGGTGACGACGTGGTCATTCAGAACAACGTCATTTCCGGGGCCTACACCGGCGCGCTCGACAACACCGAGGGCGTGCGCATCGAGCATGCCAGCAACGTGCTGGTGCGCAACAACAAGATCACCGACGTTCACAACGACGGCAACAGTTCCAACGCCTCGGCCATCAAGACCTACCGTACCGACAACGTCGTCATCGAGAACAACGAGTTCTCCAACGTGGTGGCGGGCGTGAAGGAAAAGGAAGGCAGCAGGAACCTGACGGTGCGCAACAACCGCATCTCCTCCTGCAGCGCCGGCCTGGTGCTCAACAACCAGAACAACGCGGTGGTGGAGAACATCCGCTTCTACCAGAACGTCGTGCAGTGCAGCGCCGGTTACGACACCGACAGCGAGTCGCCGACCATCCGCGAGGTGTACATCTACAACAACACCTTCGCCGGCTACTCGTCGAAGGCGGTGCACGGCACCACGCACGGTCAGAGCCTGTACGTCTACAACAACATCTTCTATCGCACGGCCGGTCAGGCCGGCATGGCGGACTTCTTCACCCGCAAGTCCAATACGTCCGAAGTGAAGCGGATGGACTACAACCTGTGGAACAACGAGCCGAAGGTGATCGTTGGCCTCTACAGCAGCAACACCACCTACACCACGCTGCAGTCGTGGCAGGCGGCCACCGGGCTGTCGACGCACGATGGCCTTGGTGACCCGATGTTCGTCAATGCCGCCGCCGGCGACTTCCGCCTGGCCGCCGGCTCGCCGGCCGCGGGCATGGGCCGCGTCGGCGGTGTTGAAAGCGGCGCCGTGGTGGATCTAGGCGCGTATCCCACCGGCAAGGAAATCGTCGGTCTGCTGCCGGAAGACGCGGGCACGCCGCCGACCAGCCCGGACACCGGGACCGACACCGACATCGGTGCGGGCGTCGGCGACGTGAAGGACCCGATCGACGTCGGCAATGGCGCCGACGATTCCTTGGGCTCTTCCGGCCCCGATAGCTCCGTGGGTTCCGGTGGTTCCACCGGAACGGGCGGCAGCGGCGGCGGTGGCTCGCTCGGCCTGTGGGCGCTGTTCGCGGTGGGTGGCCTGGCCGCTGCCCGGCGCGGTCGGCAGCGCACGTTCTAAGCGACCACGAGCGCTCGTTGACGACGGCGGCGGTCCGGTGACGGGCCGCCGCCGTTTCTCGTCGCAAGAGGAGGGATCGGGCTTAGAGCCTCTAACAAACCGCTGGTAGGTCCGCGTCGCCCCGGAGGCGACCCGGCGGGCAAGACGCTGGAAACCACATGGCGTTGTTGCGCGTTCCTTATGTGGGGGACCACACCGCGCCGCGCGCGCCAGCGGTTTGTTAGAGCCTCTTAGTGCACGGAAGCGGCGCGTTCGCCGGTCGATTTCGCGGTGCTGCTCAGCGCCGGGTCGGGAAGCCGGAGGTAGAACGTGGAGCCCTTGCCAGGCGTCGACTCCAGCCAGACGCAACCGCCATGGCGCTCCACCGCGTTCTTGACCACTGCCAGGCCTAGGCCGCGGCCGGGATAACCGCCTTCGTGGGCGCGCTGAAAGGCGTCGAAGATGCGAGCTTGATCCTCCGGCGGTACCCCGATGCCGTTGTCGCGCACGCTGACGATCCATCCCTCCGGCGTGGCGCGCGCGCCGATGTGGATGTGCGGTTGCCCGTTGCGAAACTTAAGCGCGTTGCCGATCAGGTTCTGCAATGCCTGGGCGAGCAGGGGGGCGTGTCCTGGCACCACCGGTAGCGGGTCGTGGCAGATCTTGGCATCGGTTTCACGAATGCTGCCGTCGAGCCGGCTGAGCACCTGCGCCAACACCTGCTCCAGATCGACCGGCGTCGACGGGCGATCGGCATGCGCCGCGAAGGCGTAGTCGAGCAGTCCGTCGATCAGCTCGCTCATCTGCCGGCCGGCTTCGAGGATGTAGTCCAACTGAGTCTGCTCGGTCTCGTTCAGCCGCGGCCGTGCCGTACGCGACAGCAGGTGGCCGAAACCCACCACGCTGTGCAGCGGCGACTTCAGATCGTGAGCCACCACCGCCGCGAAGCGCTGGAGCTCGGCGTTGCTTCGCGACAGCGAATCCATGGTGCGCTTGACCTCGCTGATGTCGTAGGTCACGCCGAAAGCACGCTTGGCGTGCCCGGCGTCGTCGCGCTCGATCCGCGCCAGCAGGCGCAGCCAGCGCACGCTGCCGTCCGGCCGGAGCACGCGAAACTCGGTATGAATCTCGGCTTCGCCGGCGGCGATGCCGCGCTCGAACTCTTGATACAGGCGCTTGGCATCGTCCGGCTGGACGCAAGCCAGCATGGCCATGGCCGAGGTCGGCCCGCTGCTGGGTGGTAGCCCGAACAGAGCGGTAAGCGATTCGGTGTGGCGTACCTGGTCGGAGCCCACCTCGCATTCCCAGGCGCCCATGGCGGCGGCCTTGAGCGCCAGGCTCAGCCATTCCTCGCGCTTGCTCAGCGCGATCCGCGCCTCGATCAGTTCGGTGACGTCGTACACGGCGCTGACGGTGCCGACGATATTGCCGTTGGCGTCGCGTAACGGGCGCGCGGAGATGTCGAACCAGCGCGGTCCCTTGAAGTGACCGGCGGTGAGCTGCATCAGCTTGCGCGCGTTCTTGCCCGATTCCAGCACCGACCGGTACAGCTCGCGCATCTCCGCCGCTTGCTCCGGTAGGTAGGTTTGTTCCGGCACGGTCCCGTACAGCCCCGTGTCGCCGCCGATCGGGCCGCGCGGTTTGCTGCACCAGGTCATGCGCAGATCGCGGTCGCGGATCAGCAGCAGTACCGGCGCCGAGTCCAGCGCCAGCTTCAACCGTTCGGTCCGCTCGCGCGCGGTGCGTTCGGCGTTCTTCAGCGCGGTGATGTCGGTGAAACTGCTGGCCAGGCCGTCCTCCATCTTCACCGCGACGTGACGGAACCAACGGCTGTCGTCGCCCGAGCCCATGTGCAGCTCGAATTCGGCCGGTTCGCCGGTCTCCACCACACGGGCGAAGCGGGTAGTGAGCTCGGCGCGCGCTTGGGGATCGGCAACCAGCGCGCTCAGCAGGCCGCCGCAGGCCTTGCTGGAAGGGGCGGCGAACGCACGCTGAGCGGCGGGATTGGCGTAGTCGATGACGAAGTCGGTGATGGCGTTGGAGTCGTCGCGCCGGCTGCGCAACAGCATGAAACCGTCGACCGACAGCTCCTGGGCCAGCCGAAAGCGCGCCTCGCTTTTCTGCAGCGCTTCCTCGGCTTGCTTGAGCTTGGTGATGTCGCGCCAGGCGAACACGCCGCCGATCACCGCGCCGCGCGGATCGCGCACCGGGCCGGCGTTGCAGGAGATCCAGCGCTCGCTACCGTCCGGTCCGCGCACGTGAACGCGCCGGTCGGTGATGATGGCGCCCCGGCGCACCGCCTCGGATAGGGGGCGCTGGGTGCTGTCGAGCGGTTGCTTGGTTTCCGGATCGAGGAACTGCCACGGCACCGTCACGTCACGGACCGGCTTGCCGATCAGTTCCTCCGGCGAGCAGCGAGCCAGCGCCAGGCCGTAGTCGCTCATGTGGCGAATCACCATGTCGTTGCCTTCGACCACCGCCAGCCCCTCCGGCGCGTGCCGCACCACCGCCTCGAGCACGCGTTCGCGCTCCTCGGCCTCGCGGGCGCGTTGCTCGGCCTGGCGGCGGTGCACCACCTGGCCGGTGACGTCGTGGCAGATCAGCACCACCGCGTCGATGTCGCCGTCGATCAAGTGCACCGGTACGCAGTCGATGTTCCAGTAGCTGATGGGGGTGCTCGATCCGTCGGCGCGCATCTCGAGTTCGTGCAGCGAGCGGTTGCGGCCGTCGCGCGCGGTGCGCCGTACCGTGCTCGCTATCGACTGCGGTGCGCGGGAGACGAACAGCGCGCCGAAGCGCTCGATGTCGAAGTCGGTGCCGTCGGCCAGGAAACGGCGCTTGAAGGCTGGATTGGCGTAGCGCAGGGTCAGGTCATCGCCACTCAGCACCGCGACGCCATTCGGGAGATGGCTCAGGATTACGCCGGGTAGGATCGAGAACTGGTGCTGCATGACGGTCCCTGTCTGCACTCCGACGCGGCGCCCTCTACGGTCGCGCGCGACGGTCGTATGAATGGCGATGGCCTTTAGGTTGCCGCCGCGCCTCTAAGGATCTGTTGTCGTTATGAGTATCGGCGGGGCGCGGAGCTAAACGTATAGCATAGTCTTCTAAAGTTAGTGATCGCATCCAAAGCGCGCGCCGTGTCGTCCGCCCACGAGACGGCGCGCGGCAGGCGGCCGGGAACCGCGTGCGTTCTAGGCCCGGAATCCCGGCGGTAAGCCGTCGAAGAAGTCGACGCGGCCGTTGTCGAGATCGTACTCGGCGCCGACCACCAGCAGTCCGTCGTTGATCATCAACTCCTCGAGCAGGGGCGAGCCGTGGCGGAGATGGTCGGCCGATGCCCGCACGTTGGCGCGCACGCCTTCATGCACCAGTTGGTCGCCGCTGACACCGACCGCGCGCAGGCCCTCGATGGCGGGACGTACCCGATCGACGATGGAGCGCAGGCCGCGGGTGCTCGTGGCGGAGGCCGATTCCAGCTCCTCGATGGTCGCCAGCACCGCGCCGCAGCGCGAATGTCCTAGCACCACGACCAGCCGCACGCCGAATCGCGCCGCGGCGAACTCGACGCTGCCGATCTGCGACGGGGCGACCACGTTGCCGGCGACCCGGATCACGAACAGATCGCCTAGCCCCTGATCGAAGATGATCTCCGCCGGCACGCGCGAGTCGGAGCAGCCGAGAATGATGGCGAAGGGTTGCTGGCCGGTGGCCAACTCGAGGCGCCGCGCGTGGGTGGGGAAGGACTGGAGGCTGCGCAGCTCGGAGACGAAGCGCTCGTTGCCCGCGCGGAGACGCTCGAGCGCTGCTAAGGCCTTACTGTGATCGGCCATGGATCCATCCTCGTTGCTTGCGTCGGACGCGGTAGTTTAGAGCCTTTTTCGGCCGGCCGAATGGGCGCGGTCTTCTGTCCTTCATCGAATCCCGCGATCATGGCCGGACGAATCTCGGAACCTGAGGAATACATGCCTTGACCGACACGACGCCCGGCATCACCCGCGCGCAGGCGTGGCGCGAGATCCTCGCGGTGTTTCTCAAACTCGGCTGGACTTCGTTCGGCGGTCCGATCGCGCACATCGGCTACTACCGTCAGGAGCTGGTGGTGCGGCGGCGCTGGCTCGACGAGGCCGGCTACGCCGATCTGGTGGCGCTGTGCCAGTTCCTGCCCGGCCCCGGCAGCAGTCAGATCGGCTTCGCCCTGGGGTTGCTGCGCGGCGGCCTGGTCGGCGCGCTGATCGCCTGGACCGCGTTCACCATGCCCTCGGCCATGCTGCTGGTGGCGTTCGCCTATAGCGCCGAGGCCTTCGCCGGCCCGCTGGGGCAGGCGCTGATCCACGGCCTGAAGCTGGTGGCGGTCGCCGTGGTGGCGCAGGCGGTGTGGGGGATGGCGCGCACGCTCTGTCCGGACCGGCGGCGCGCGGCCATCGCGCTGGGCGCGGTGTTGCTGTTGGTGTTCGTGCCGTCGGCCTGGAGCCAGGTCGCCGTGATCGCCGGCGGGGCGCTGGCCGGGCTGGCGTTGTGTCGAGGCGCGGTGACGCCGGCGGTGGGTCGACTGCGCTTCGGCGTCGGCCGAGTCTGGGCGTTGGCCGCGCTGGCGCTGTTCGGCGTACTGCTGTTCGGCCTGCCGCTGGCGGTGGCGGTGTCGCGCGATCCCGGCTTGACGCTGTTCGAGGTGTTCTACCGTACCGGTGCGCTGGTGTTCGGCGGCGGCCATGTGGTGCTGCCGTTGCTGGAAGCCCGCCTGGTCGCGCCCGGCTGGCTCGGCGCCGACGCATTCCTGGCCGGATACGGCGCGGCGCAGGCCATACCCGGACCGTTGTTCACCTTCTCCGCCTACCTGGGCGCGGTCGTCGAGATCGGTACCAGCCCCTTGGCCGGCGCGCTGATCTGTCTGATCGCGATCTTCCTGCCCGGCATGTTGCTGTTGCTCGGCGCGCTGCCGTTCTGGGACGGCCTGCGCTGCCGGCCGTCGGCGCAGGCGGCCATGGCCGGCGCCAACGCGGCGGTGGTGGGGCTGCTGGGCGCGGCGCTGTACGACCCGGTCTGGACTAGCGCGGTGCTGGCGCCGAGCGATTTCGCACTGGCGCTGGCCGCATTCCTGCTGCTGACGGTGTGGAACGTGGCGCCTTGGCTGGTGGTGGCGGCGACGGCGGTCGGCGCGGTGGCCGTTAGCTTGGTTTGATCGAATCGTCTTGAGTGGGATAGGACGCCTGTTCGTGGCCTTATCCGTCCGCCGTCGTTCTCGGCGGTGGTGAAGACGATGGTACGCGCGGCGCGCCCGACGTGGAGGGGCGCGGCCGCGCGCTGCCCCGGCGCGCCTTAGGCGCGCCGCAGCCAGATCTCGCCCACCGAGTGGTCCGCGTTCTTGCGCAGCACCAAGTCGGCGCGCGGGCGGGTGGGCAGGATGTTCTCGCGCAGATTGGGCAGGTTGATCTCCTCCCAGATGCCCAACGCCACGCGGCGCGCCTCCTCGGGCGGCAGGTCCTTGTAGCGGTGAAAGTGCGCGCTCGGGTCCTGGAAGGCGGTGCGCTGCAGCAGCAGGAAGCGCTCGACGTACCAGTCGGCGATGTCCCGCTCGTCGGCGTCGACGTAGATCGAGAAGTCGAAGAAATCGGAGGCTACCACCGAGGGTAGCCGGTCCTGGCGCTGCGCCGCCGTCTGCAGCACGTTGAGCCCCTCGAAGATCAGGATGTCGGGACTGCGCACGGTCTGCCACTGGTCCGGTACGATGTCGTAACTGTGGTGCGAGTACACCGGCGCCTTCACCTCCGGCGCGCCCGATTTCACGTCGGCCAGGAAGGTCACCATGCGGCGCAGGTCGTAGCTCTCGGGGAAGCCCTTGCGCTTCATCAGGCCGCGTTCGATCAGCGTCTTGTTGGGCAGCAGGAAACCGTCGGTGGTCACGAATTCCACCCGCGGGTGGTCCGGCCAGTGCGCCAGCAGCGCGCGCAGGATGCGCGCGAAGGTGCTCTTGCCCACGGCCACGCTGCCGGCGATGGCGATGATGTACGGCGGACTGCCGGCGGGACGGCCGAGGAAGGTGTCCTTGACGCGGCCGAGGGTGCGGGCCGCCGCCACGTGCAGGTTCAGCAGTCGGGTCAGCGGCAGCAGGACATCGGTCACTTCCTGGACGGAGATGCGCTCATAGATACCGCGCAGTGCTTCCAGGTCCGACTCGCCCAAGGTCAGCGGCGTGTTCGAACGCAGCGCCGACCACTCCTTACGAGTAAAGCTCAGATACCCTACCGGCCCCATGCTCGGCCTCATCCGGTTGAAGAGGGCGCTTAAGCTAACGAACTTCAAGAGCCGCGGCTAGTTGCTCTGGAATATTTCGATCAACCCGATGCCGGCGGCGGTTCGGCCGGTAGCCATAGGTGGACGGTGGAGCCTTCGCCCAGGCTCGATTCCACGCTCACCCGGCCGCCGTGGCGTTCGACGATGCGCTTGACCAGCGCCAGCCCCAAACCCGCGCCGGGAATCTCAAGATCCTTGTGCAGGCGGGCGAATGGCTGGAACAACCGTCGCAACTGCGGCGGCGACAGACCGAGGCCGTTGTCGCGGACCGAGATCCGCCACCAGCGCGCCTCGCGCGCGGCGGAGAGCCGAATATCGGGACTGCGTTCGCCGCGAAACTTGACGGCATTGCCAAGCAGGTGGGCGAACACCTGACCGAGCAACTGCGGCTGGCCCCACACCGTCGGCAACGGCTCGTGCTCGACGCGCGCGCCGGCCTGGTCGATGGTCGCGCGCAGCTGCGCGCAGCTGCGCGTCAGCAACGCCTCGAGATCGACCGGGACGAATTCCATTTCCACCTTGGCCGCCCGGCCGTACTCCAGGAGGCCGTCGACCATGAGCTGCATCTGAGCCACCCCGCGGCGCATGAAGTCCAGATATTCCCGCTCGCGCTCGTCCAGCCGTGTGCCTAGCCGCTGCTCGAGCAGGGTGGCGAAGCCCGTGATCGTGCGCAGCGGTTCCTTGAGATCGTGCGCGGCGGCATGCACGAACCGCTCGAGCTCGATATCGCCCGCCGTGGCGGCGGGTTCCGGCCGGAGCAGAACCACCACATCGGAACCGAAAGGCAGCAGCTGTAGTCCGGGTTGCTCGCTGGAGGACTGCGGTTGGCCGGAACCGAGCACACGCTCGGCCAGCGCGACGATGGCGGCCCCTTGCGGCAGGACCTGCTCCGCGCGCTCGCCCGGTTCCGGCCGCCGTGGTGCCGCCAGCTCGCGCATGCGCTGGTTTAGGTAGGTTAGCCGCAGCTCCGATCCGGTCAGCACGGCGATTCCGTCCCGCGTGTGGTTCAACAACAGCGCACCCAGCGCTTCGGTATCGATCGGCTGCATGGTTTCCGTTTCCGGTCGATGAAAAGGGCATGCCAGTACGAGCGCTTTGCATGGCCAACGCGCGGCGCCGAGATCGGCACTTGAAAACGGGCTGCCCGAAAGCCTCATTGCAGGCGAGGGAAGACATTCCGTCCACCGTGGCGGACCCGGGTACACCCCAGGGAAAATGGGGAGGTCCCCACCTATCGTGCGCGGCGCGGGCGCGATAGCGTACACAGGTCTCAGGGAATGGGACGCCGCTTTGGACGAGCGGTCACCCCCCACGGTCTTCATGGACGAAGACAGGCGCAAGGAACGCGCTGGGAATGTCATCGCCAGGACCGCGTCGAGGAACAGGATGTTCCGGCACCCCTTTCGATCCAAGCGGGCTCGCCTAGGCGAGCCCGCTGCCTTTTCGATTCCCTCCGCGCCGAATCCGCCTGGCACGCTGTGGCAATATCGCCATGCAGGACCTACAAGAACGGCAAGGGCATAAGGGACGGCCCGTGGAGGAGACATGGCAATGAAAGCAATCGATCAATGGTTCGCCGAGTACGGCGAAAGTCACCAGCATCCGACCAACAAGCTCATACACTGGATTTGCGTGCCGCTGATCACCTTCAGCGTGCTTGCCCTGCTGTGGGAACTGCCGGTGCCGTCGGCGATGGCCGAGGTTTCTCCATTCCTGAACTGGGCGGTCGTGTTCGCGCTGCTGGCGGGCTTGTTCTACCTGCGGTTGTCGTTGCCGATGTTCGTCGGCATGGGCGTGCTCAGCGTGGCGCTGCTGGCGGCCTGCTACTTCATCGAGCGCGCGGGCGTCACGCTTTGGGCGGTGGCGCTGGCGGTGTTCGTGGGGGCGTGGATCGGCCAGTTCATCGGGCACAAGATCGAGGGCAAGAAGCCTTCCTTCTTCAAGGACCTGCAGTTCCTGTTGATCGGTCCGGCCTGGCTTCTCGGGTTCATCTACAAGCGGTTGGGGTTGCGCTACTAGCCGTTCTTGGCGCGGCGGCCGCGTAGCCGCCGCGCCTTATCGCGCCGCCGTCGTCGATCCCTCGGCCGATCGCGGGCGGGCCGTTCACCGGCCGCGCCGCGCGCCGCGATCCTTGCGTCCGCCGATGTGGCAATATCGCCAGCCAGGACCGAACAAGCGCCAAGGTCGCGTGTTGCGCGCCGGCGAATGCCCAGAGCCCATCGCCGGGATAACGATAAATCGTTCCAAGCGCTCGTACGTCCACATAAGAACGACAAGATTCGACGAGGACGTTTCGTGACAGACGATCTCTATGCCACGCTCGGCGCGCAGGCTATTGCCGGCGGCGCCGGCGACGACGTGCGCGACGATCCCGACTTCGAGAGGCTACAGGCCGAAATAGGCAAGCTGTCCAATCCCAGCGCCGGAGGCGCCGTGGACTGGGGCAGCGTCGCTTCGCTCTGCGTCGGCCTGCTATCCGGCAAAGGCAAGGACATGCTGGTGGCGGCGTACCTGGCCGGGGCCTGCTTGCAGCAGCGCGGCTTACCCGGACTCGCGGACGGACTGCGGGTTCTTGCCGACATGATGCAGGCTTACTGGGACACGCTCTATCCGCCCTTGAAGCGCCTGCGGGGACGGCGCAACGCGGTGCAATGGCTGATCGACCGCGTTCAGGCGCATGCCGCGGAGACGGATTGGACCGCGCTGCCGCCTGTCGATCCGGAACTCCTGCACCGCATCCGCGACAGCATCAAGGCTATCGACGGCCTGTTGCGCGACAAGGACGAGGAGGCGCCTTCGCTGCGCCCCTTGCTGGCCTTGGTCGACAGCGTGCCGGCAAAGGAAGAGGCCGCGCCCGCGCCGGTTCCGGAACCGGCGGCGCCCGCGCCGGTTCCGGAACCGGCGGCGCCCGTCCCGCCGCCGCAGGCGGCGCCAAGTCCCGTTGCCGCGCCAGCGGCCACGACCGCGCCGGCAGTGCCGCCGCCGGCGCGGGCTCCAGCGGTCGAGCCCGTCGCGTTCGCGGCGTTGAACGCCGACGCCGACCTCGAGCGCGCCCTGGACCAGGCCTGCGCGCGGATAGGGGAGATCGCCGGCTATCTGCTGGCCGCGAACTTGTCCGACGCGCGAGCCTACCGGCTGCAACGCGTCGCGGCGTGGAGCGCGATACACGCGCCGCCGCCGGTGCGCGACGACGCCACGCTGATCCAGCCGCCGATTTCCCAGATCGTCGACGCGCTCGACCGGCTCGTGGCCAGCCAGTCGGACGAGGACATCGTCCGTTTCGCGGAGGCGCAGTTGGCCGTGTTCCCGTTCTGGCTCGATCTGAATCGCCTCTGCGCCGAGGCGCTGGGCCGCATGGGGGAGCGCTATGCCGCCGCCCGTCGCGAGATCGCCAGCCAGGTTCAGGGGTTCGTGCAGCGCGTGCCGGGCATCCAGGCCATGACCTTCGCCGGGGGTAAGCCGTTCGCGGACGATGCAACCAAGGCCTGGATCGGCTCGTTGGGGCCCGCCCAGGCCGGAGCCGAGGACGCCGGCGGACGCGAGCCCGACGCCTTGGCGTCCTCTCTCTCCAAGGCGCGGGTGCTGGCGGCGGAGGGGAATCTGCCGGAGGCGGCAGCGGCGCTGCAGCGCCTGCTGGCGCAGCCGATCACGCCGGCGCAGAAGCTGCGGGTGCGTATCCAGCTCTGCGAGCTCTTGCTGACCGAGCGCCGACACGTCGGTCTGCAGCCGTTCGCGCAAGCGATCCTCGACGAAATCGACCGCCACGGCCTGGACAGTTGGGATCCGCCGCTAGCGCTGGCCGGACTGAAGGTGGCATATGCCATCGCCGCCCAGGACGAGACCAATCCGCGCCGCGGCGATGCCTTGCTGGCGCGGATTCTGGCGCTGGACGCGGCGGCGGCGGTCAGGCTGATCGCCTGATCGCGCTCAGCTGTTCGGCGCGGCCAGCTTCTCGTCGACGAGCTGCTTGATAAGGCCGTCCAGGGTCTGCCGCTCGCGGGGGAGATTGCCCTCGTCCCAGCACGCCGCGATTCGCGCCGGGATCGACAGGTGGAACGACGGCCCCTGGCCGTTGCTCGACTTCAGCTCTATCTGCCGTTGCGCGCTGGTGGCCAGCACGTGCTGCGCGGCCTTCCTCGACTCGCTGGCCTGCATGGACTGCGCGTCCAGCCGCTCCAGTTCCGCCGCCGCCGCCAGGATCGCGTCGTTGCCCTCGAACCGGTAGCGCAGGTCCAGCTGGCGGATGCCCAGCGCCTTCAAGTCGGCCGCCGCGGCCGGGAACTCGTCGGCGTGGAACCGGCGCTGGCCGTCGCGGAAGTCGCGGAGGAACTCGACCAGGCCGAGCGCGCCGGGATAACGCTTGGTAAGCACCAGGTTGTCGATCTTGATCTCGAGTTTCACCTCGCCGCAGCCGTTGTGGCTCCAGGCGAAGCTTTCGCTGACGGGGAAATTGAAGTTCGTGAGGGTGCGGGCGCCCGCGGCGCATTGCATGGTCAGCACCGTGGCGTAAGGCCTGGACTTGGCGCCGGGATCGACGCTGGTCGGTTGGCCGGTGATCGTCAGCGGGAACGCCCGGGTCTTGATCTCGTCGGCGCGCTGTTTCAGCGACGCGAGCACGCGGTCCGCGTCGGCCACGGCGAGCTGCGCCTGCTCGCGCTCGGCCTGCACGCGCAGATCCTCCCGGTTCTTCGCCAGCTCGCTTCGTTGCCGGTGGCTGAGCTGTTCGACGCGCATGCCCACCGCGCCGTCGAGCATGGTCAGGAACTGCCGGGTGAACGGCATGGAAAAGCCGAGGGTTTCCACGGCGCCGAATCGGCCCGCGTCACGCGCCAGGAACGGCTTGGCCGGGCCGTCGGCGAAGGCCCACACGCTGCCGCCTTGCCCGAACAGCTGGTCGAAGCCGCCCGACTCGGCGGCGTTGCGCAGCGGCCACTGCACCATCGCGTCCCACTCCTGCTGCAGTAGGCACGAGGCCTGCTGCTGGGTGTAGGACAGCACGAAGCGGAACGGTCCTTCCACCAGGTGCCAAATGAGCTCGCTGTCGGGGCTGCTGTGGTCGAGCTGGCGTCTGAGCGTGGCCAGGGAGTTCGCGGCCAGGTGGCCGGCCGAGCTGGTGACCTTGGGGTCGCGCGAGAAGGCGTGGAAGTCGGCCGCCACCCGGTAGGCGCCGGCCGGGCCTTGGGTGGCCTCGGCGGCGATCTTGCCGACGTCGGCCAAGTAGGCGCGCAGCGTCTCGACCGCTTCCAGGCTGGCGCGGATGATCTCGCCGCCTTGTCCAGGGCGGCCGCCGACCGCCTCCTTGATCGCCTCGCCGCCGAAGGCGTTGATCGTGCCTACCACCTTGGCCGCCGAATCGACACCGGGGACGGTGCGCACCTGCGCCAACAACCGCGAGAACTGGCGGGCGAAGCGCAGCCAATCCGGCAGCGCCTGATCCGGTAGATCCTTGAATTCCTCGTTGAGGCGCTCGATCAGGCGGTAGTAATTGTTGTGGGCGCCGGCCATCGTGCCGAGCGCGGTGCGCCACTCGGGTTCGCCGCGCAATAGCCCTTCGGCCCGGGGGAACTCCGCCACGAACTCTTGCCAGGCCTTCAGCCGGCGCTCGGCGTACCAGTGCTCGAAGGCGGCGCGCTGCTGCATGAAGCGTGGCGCGTCCTCGGCGCCGGCTTCGATCTCGGCCAGTATGGCGTCGATCACCGCGCGCCCGGCGGCGGTGAAGCCGGCGGGGACGGTCGGGAGCGCTTTGCCGGCCCGCTGCTGCTCGCGGACCGTATCCGTCCAGAAGCTCGCGGCGGTAACGTCCTGAACCTGCGCTCGCGCCAAGTCCACCGTCCACGCCAGGCGCGGCTGGAATGCCGCGGACAGTCGCTCGAAGTACTCGCGGTCACGGAGCAGCCTGCGCTGCAGGTACGGATCGTCGCTCGACGACCATGCCAGGTGCGAGAGATGGAGTTGGCTGAAGCGCCGGTACATCTGCGGCGAATAGCGATACGCGGCGCCGCCGCGCGGCATCGCCGCGAGTTCGGCGCGGTCGGCGCCATCCAGGCGCGCCAGCACGTGGTTGATCCGCCGAGTCAGGTTCAGCATCAGTTGCGGCGGCACCGGGGTGTCCGAGCCTTCCCGCAGGAGGTACGCCACGTCCTCGTCCAGGTCGCGATCCTTCTCGCTCTGCACGTAGCGGCGATAGCTGGTGACGAAGCTCTGCTTGAGCCGCTGCTCCAACTCGTCCATGTTGGTCGCGATCACCATCCACAGGGTTTGCCAGCGGTGGTTGTTCTGTTCGATGCGAATCAGCGCGTCGCTGATGTGTTCCAGCGTCGCGGCGTCGTCTTCCAGTTTGCCGGTGAACTGGCTGTTGAACGGGTAGGTGTCGCGGATCGCGTTGATGGTGCCGATGTTGTTGACGAACGAAACGGTCATCAACGTCGCCGCCGCCGCGGTCAGCAGCAGCCAGGCGGTCAGGCCGAGGTTCTGGGTTACCCGGTACCACGGATTGACCAGCAGGGCGGGGCGGGCGATGTTGCGGTCCTGCGGCAGGATCCGGTCGAAGAGATCGTGCAGGAACAGGCCGTCGTTGCGTTCGGCATGGACCGGCGCCGGCGGCAGCACGTTGCCTAGCACGCTGGAAACGGCGCCGCCCTCCTGGCGGCCGCTGCTGAAGAACAGCCCTCGCAGGAACGGTGATTCCAGATAGGGACTTTCGCCGAGGCAGGTGCGCAGGAACGCGCGCAGCGCCGGCCGGAGCCGTTCCAATTCGTTCGGGAACAGCAGCAGTTCCGGCGAGATGTCGGCACTGCGCGCCGCCAGCCCCAGCCGCAGATGCCTCAGCCGCTCGCCGATGCTGGCAAAGGCGGCATCCAGGAACTCGGTTTCGCTCAGCTCCTTGTCGCGCGCCTGCGACAGGTAGCCCATGGCCTGCTCCAGCGCTTTCTTCGGCAGCATGGCGGCCCAGCTTTCCAACCCGTACAGGCGGTCGCACTTGGTGACCAGCACGTAGATGGGGAAACGCTTGCCGAACAGGCGGATCAACTGATCGATGCGATCGCGGATTACCCGGCCTTCCTCATCCAACGTGTCGAAGTCGGGGTTGAGCAGGCGCTCGGCATCGATCGCCAGCACCAGCCCGTTCAGCCCTTCCCGGGCGCGGTACTTGGCCAGCAGATCGAGATTGACTTCCCATTCGCGCTTGTCCGCTTCGCGCGATTCGGCGTCGACGTAGCGGCCGGCGCAATCGAGCACGACGGCCTTGTCGAAAAACCACCAGTCGCAGTTGGCGGTTTGCTGCACCGCGGCCTTCTGGCTCACCTTCTGGATCGACGAGGCCAGGCGGGCCCGGGTCAGGGCAGTGGTCTTGCCGGCGCCGCTCTTGCCGATCACCATGTACCACGGCAGTACGTAGAGCGGATTGCCTTGGCGCCGCAGACTGGAGCGGCGGAGGCTGGCCACCGCCTCTTTCCACTTCTTGATCAGCAGTGCCTGCGGCGAAACCTGCTTGGCCGCCTTGGCGCGCTCGCGTTCGGACACATGGGTCAGCTTGCTGCGCGAGCGCATGACGATGAAGATGCGCCGGGCCGCGACCGCTAGGAAGCCCACGCCGAGGATGGCGAGGAATATCGCCAGCGCCGCCGCCGGCGGCCAGTCGAGATAGAGCGCCAGCCCCCAGCTGAGCAGCGCCAGTACCAGCAGCAGTACCAGCCACGACAAGAAGCGACCGAGTTTCTTCATTTTACTAACGGCAATAAGTCATCCACCATCTTCCAAATGATCACGTGGTAGACGGTGTAGAGAACGGCCAGCAGCAGCAGCGGGGTCAGGACGGCGCTCAAGGTGAGCGAGGAGAAGCCCCAGCGCAGGCGCCGCTCCTCGTCTTTCGGCTCGTCCGCCGCGCGGCCGTCGGCGTAGCCCTCCGGGAACAGCATCTGAAGGTCGCCGCCGGCCGGCCGCCGAATGTCCTGCAGCAGCACTTTCAGATTGTGGCGCTTGATGTCGTCGAGGGCCTTTGGGTTGCGTTCGTAGGCGTAGCGCCCGGCGAAACCGAGGCTCAGGCACAGGAAGTACACCTCGCGCACCTGGCGCTGCTGCGCCGTCAAGGCGTCGAGCCGGGTAAAGAAGGCCACGCCGGCATTGGTGACGTTGAAATAGCGCTTCTGCAGCAGCCGGCGCGGCCAGTCGCCGGCACCGCTCCAATGGGCGGCCAGCAGGACCTCGTCGGCCCAGGCGACCACGGCGAACAGCGCCGCCTGAACGGCGGCGTCGGAAAATCCCCGCTCCCGGCCGACGCGGCGGGTTTCGGCGATCAGCTGGTCGATGCGTTGGGCAACGGTGTCGGCATCCCCCGCCGGCTCCCGCTGGAACTGACGGATGTAGGCGATCAGAGGAATGCAGCAATCAGCAAGCGTCATACTCGCTTTGGTCACGCACTATCTCCGCAGCACGACGATTTCCGCTTTCAGGTCGCTCGGCGCATCGAGCCAATACAGGGCGATATTGCCATCACGTTCGACAGTATCCCATTGCCTGCTCATCTGCTCGATACGGAAGTAGAAGGCATCGTTGCGCCGCGGCAGTCCCTGCGGCGCCTGCGTCATGTGGATCAGCTCCAGGCCCGGTAGGGCGTGGGCGATCAGCTGCGGCATTTCCACCGCGGCGGCCAGGCGGGCTTCGGTGAGCATGCCGTTGATGACCAGCTCCGGGGCGGCGTCGGTCCGCACCACCAGATAGAAGCGGTTGCGCTGCGCGAAGAACTCGCGCGGCAGGGTGCCGCAGTGGTAGCCGTCCTTGTACTCCAGGATGGTGAGGAATTCGGGCCCGACCGTGAGCTCGTTGAGCATGTTGCTCATCAGCGTGCGTATCCGGCCGAAGCACTTACCGAGTTGGGCGTGATCGTAGGGCAGCAGGCCGGGAGAGCCGTCCTCCGATTCGCCGAACATGTTGAATCGCTCGGAGAACGAGCTCAGCTCGCCGATGAACTGGCGCAGCGCGCCGTAGGCGATCCATGGGTGGACTTGCCGCGACTCGGTCAGGTGGTAGAGATACGGGCTGATTCGATTGAGCGAGCGCAGCGCCAGCAGGAAGGTCAAGTGGTTGGCGTCGAATTCGGCTTTCTGCAGCTCGCGCGGGCTCTTGTATTCCTGCAACTGGCGCGCCCGGCCGGCCACTTCGTCGCGAAGTTCCTTGATGATGCCGGTGAGCACGTCCGAACCCGACAGCGCGTAGCAGGGCGGAATGAAGCTCTCGGACAACCTGACGGCGTCGCCGTCGTGCTCCAGCTGCGCGATCGGAATCAGGTCGTAGTGCTCCAGGTTGTCGATCTCGCTCTCGAAGAAGATGCGCACCACATGCAGCAGCGTGCGCACATGGGCCGGCTGGCCGTCCGAATACAGATCGACGGTTTCCGGCGCATGCGGCAGCGAGGCGAAGCGCGTAGCGGCACTGCCGGCGTCGGCGGGGCTGGCGACCTGCGTGACGTTGGCGCCCTGCGGCGACAGCTTCTTGAGGCCGAGATACACGGTGAGCGGTTTATCGCCTTGCACCCAGGCGGCGTCGAACGGACGCGGCGCGATGACCGCGTTGCCCGGGTACTCGACGTAGCTGCGGTCCGGGAACAGCAGCCGGGCGCTCTGTATTTCGATGGTGCGGTTGGCGATGGCCGACGTCACCAGTTCGAGGCCGCCGACGCCCCAGGAGTGAGGCAGGCCCGACTCGAACAACGGCTTGAGCTGGAACTGCGCGTACAGTTCGGCCTGCTGAAAATGCTGCGGCTGCAGGAACATGCCCTGGTGCCAGTAGATCGCTTGCTTTCCATTCATGCTGTTCGGCCTGTCGTTGCAGTGGCGCGCCATCGTCGCCGCGCGGGAGCGGCTTGGATCGATGGCACCACGGTCTAGTTCGGGTCCAACCGCGCGCCGGGCGACTCGGACGGGCGCTGGTGCCGTTCGATCTGCTCCGGCTTCAGCGTCACGGCGTTGGCGATGCCTTCCGCGCCCAACTCGATGCGCAGCGCCAGCGGTTCCGGCTTCGCGACATAGGTTCGCCTGAAGATCCCGGAGCTTTCGATCTTCAGCGGTATTTCGAACAAACGCACCGTGCTTTGCGGCCTGAGCTGGTAGTAGCCGGCGCTGACGGCGACGTAGCGCGCGTTCTGCGCGCGCGGCAGCAGCAGCGTGGCGCGCTGCCCGGGTTCCAGCACATGGCGCGAGAAATGCTCGACTCCCTCACCCGCTTCGCCGCGTTCCAAGGCTTTCGCCAAGGTGGACGGGTTGGTCAGCTGCTTGCGGAATGCCGCCGCGTCCGACAGCTGGAACACGCCCAGCAGCAGGGTGTGCGCCTCGCCGCCGTACTCGTTCAGCTTCGGGTCGGTCACCAGTTCCAGGATCACCGCGTTCTCGGCGAACGGCCAATCGGCTCGGGCGATGGCGGCTTCCGGGGTGCCGCCGCCGACGACGGGATCGGTGTTGGCGCAGCCGCCCAATAGCACGGCGAGCAGGCAGGCGGCGGCCTGCCGGCGCCGCGGAGCGAGCCTCGGCGCCAGGCGCGGGCAAGGCGCCGGCGAGGCCGGTAGCGTCGTCGTCTTCATACCAGCGCGATAACGGTTGCCACGGCCTCGTCGTCCTCGGCGTAGGGTAGGAACAGGATGGCGTCCGGGCTGCCTTGCACGCGGACGAAGTAGGACTGCGTGGCGTCGAGCCGGTTGCGCACCGCCCAGGCGCTGAACTCGCGGCTGCCGGCCTGCAGTTTCAGTCCTTGCTGGGCGTACTCCAGCACCGTTTTCCGCGGCAGCGCGCCCTTGGGGCCGACCGCCTGGAAGTCGATGGCCGCGCCGTCGCCGCTGACGCCGAACACCACGCCATGCCATTCGCCGTCGCGCGGGCCGATCTCGAACCACTGGCCGAGCCGCTCCTCGCCGAGCACGTCGAGGCGGTAGTCCGGTTCGGCCGCCTTGGCCGGCATGTTGATCCGGGCCACCACCTTCGCCGGCCAGGAGGTCGAACTCTGTTCCAGCACCGCGGCCGGGCGCAGCAGTAGCGGCAGGGCGTCTTCGGCGGGGGCTTGGCCATCCCACAGCACCAGCACCGGAAAGCACGCGCCGCGCGCGTTGCGCAGGCTGGCCGCCATCAGCGACAGCCCGTAGCGAACCGCGGGCTTGGCCATCTCCGCCTCGGTGGCGAGGATCAGCCACAGCTCGGCGTTCGCTTCGCGCAGGGCCTCCAGGGCCCGGCGCCACGCCAATTTGTCGTTGGCCTCGCTCCAGAAGTGGCCTCGCGCGTCCAGGCCGTAGCGCTTCAGCGCCGCGGTCGCCGCCGCCACCCGCGCCCGGCCGCGCTCGTCGTCGCCGAGCGCACTGATCCACACAGTCTTCATCTCGTCCCCCGCCGGCGCTCAGCCCATCACCATCACCTTGTTCTGGCTCGGCGCGACCACCGCGCCGACCGCGTTGCCGTCGTTCTGCTTGGTCGAGTCGCCCAGCCGCACCGCCGGATTGCCTTCCAGCTTGACCTTCATGCTGCCCATGATGAACTCCGCCGGGCCGGCGATCTTGCCCGAGACCACGCCGCCGGCGGCGCCGGCCTCGTTGCCGCTGCTGATGGTGATCTTCGAGGCCTTGGTCAGCGCCGGCATGCCGCAGATCAGCACCTTGGTGGTGGCCGGATTGCCCATCATCGGCATGGCGATGTTGGGGTAGGGGACCGGTATCGGCGGGCCGGGCGGCGCCGGCGTCTTGCAGACGTCGGGCATGGCCAGGCACTGGCCGCTTTGCTTGGTCACGGCGAACATCGTGTCCTCCCCGCTCAACCCAGGTCGATCTTGCTGCCGTCGACGCGGACCCTGTCGTCGGCGACGATGCCGGCATGCCGGGCGGTCAGGTCGTAGCGCTCCCGCACCCGCAGCCGCATGCGTCCGGCCCGGGTTTCGTCGGTGTTGTCGATCCACCGCAGCGCGTCGCGGGCCTTCTGCAGCAGCCGGCCGACCGTCGAACTCAGCGTCCGCGCCAACAGCGCGACCTCGCCGAACCGCGCATTGACCTGCTCGGCGCCGGCGTCGAGTCGCCGGAACTTCATGTCGCCGTGGAGCGCGGACAGGCCGATGCGCGGTGCCTGCAGCGCCAGGCTGGCCGGTGCCTGCATGGTCAGGCTGCCCTGTTCGGTGCGCATGGCGACGCCGCCCGGCAGCGTCAGGCTGGCGCCGTTCGGATGGGCGCGCGCCAGCACCGCCAGGATGTAGGACGGCGCGCTGCCGCCGCCTTGGCAGACCAGCACCGTGTCGCCGTACTCCGGCTCCAGCAGACAGCTCTCGGCGCGCAGGGCGCGGCCGGCGTCGTCGCTGAGGAAGAACCATTTGTCGGCGCGGCCGCGGACGCCGGCGTAGATCAAGCCCACCGGAGCCTTGCCGTCGTTGCGCATCAGGGGAAGCAGGGTTTCGTTCATGGTCGGTTCCCGGAGAGTGTCAAGCCGCCGGCGGCTGCCAGTTCTCGGCGCGCGCCAGCGTTTCGTCGGTGGGGCGCGCGCCGTCCAGGCAGGCGCCGGCCCAGCGTGTGTTCGATTGCTTGATCGCATGCAGGTTGGCGCCGCTGAAGTCGGCCTTGCCGCAGTCGGCGTCCGAGAGGTCGGCGTGCGCGAAATCGCAATCGCTGAATCGGGCGCCGGCCAGTACCGCCTGACGCAGATCGGCGCGCTGCAGCAGCGACCGCGTCCACACCGCCTCGCCGCAGTGCGCGGCCTGCAACGAGGCGCCGCTGGCGTCGCTCATGTCGAATACGGCGCGGCGCAGGTCGGCGCGCTGCAGTTGCGCCCCGATCAGCGCTACATAGTTGCCGCGCGCCCCGCTCAGCCTCGCTTCCTGCAGTTGGGCGCCGATGAAGCTGGCGCGGTCGAGCACGGCGTCGGTGAAATCGGCGCGCTGCAGCTGAGCGTGGTCGAAGATCGCCATGCTCAGATCGCAGCCGGGGAAGCGCTGGCCGCTGAGCACGGCGCCCTTCAGGTAGGCCTGGCGCAACCGCGTGCGCTCGAAGCGGACGCTGCTCAGGTCGGCCCCGATTACGGTCCAGCGCGTCAGGTCGGCTTGGCTGAAATCGGTCTCGGTGAAGGTGCAGCCGTCGCTGTCGGCGCGCTCGAGGCAGGCGCCGCGCAGCCGCGCGAACGACAGATCGCAGCCGGAGAAGAAGGCCTGGCCGAAATCGGCGCTGTCGGCGTCGGCATGACGCAGGTCGACTTGGTTGAGCTCGGCGCGCCCTGCCCGCAGGCCGGACAGCCGCGCCTGGCGCAGGCTCACCTCCAGCAGCAGCGCGCCGGCCAGGTTGGTGCCGCTGAGGTCGGCGCCGGTCAGTGCCACCCGTTCCAGGCGGCACTGCGACAGGTCCAGCCCGGACAGATCCGCGCCCGATAGGTCGGCGTCGGCCAGATGGCGCTGGGTCTGCAATACCGCCAATGCCTGTTGCTGATCCATGGCGTTCCTCGGCTAGGCCTGCGGCGGGCGGAGCGCGAGCAGGGTGCGGTCGATGTTCGAGCCCTCGATGGCGGCGATGCTGGGCGCGGTGCCCTCGAAGTCGACGCCGTACAGGTTGGCCCGTCGCAGCAGGGTGCCCTCGATGCCGGCCTTGCGCAGCGAGCCCTGGAACAGGTTCACCGCGGTCAGGTCGGCGCCGGCCAGCTCGGCCTTGGCGAAGCGGGTACCCTTGGCCGAGGCGCGCACGAAGCTGGCGGCGCGCGCCTGCACGCGGCTGAAGTCGGCGTCGTCCAGCACCGCCTGTTCCAGGCCGGCGCCGTTCAACTGCGCGCCTTCCCAGCTGGCCCGCTGCAATTGCGCGCGCGCGAAGCGGGCTTGGTCGAAGCGGCTGCCGGCGCCGGCGCGCGAGGCGCGCAACTCGGCCTCCTCGAAGTCGGCCCGCTCGGCGTCGACGCCGTCGAAGTCGGCGTGGTCGCAGCGCGCGCGGCGCAGGTCGGCCTGGGTCAGGCGCGCGCCGCCGAACCGAGCGCCGTTCAGGCAGGCGTCGGAGAAATCGGCGTTGCGCAGATCGCACTCGGAGAAGTCCGCTCCTTCGGCGTTGCAGCCGGCGGCCCGCAGCTCGGGCAGGCGGGCGCCCGCGAACAGGGCGCCGGCCAGCTTGGCGCCGTTCAGCCGCGCGCCGGAGAAGTCGGCGCCGCTGAAATCGCCGCGGCCGAGGTCGCTGCCGTCGAGCTTGGCCGCGGCGAATACCGCGGCGCCGGCGCTGACGTCGGTCAGCGTGGCGGCGCTCAAGTCGGTGCCGGTGAAATCGGTCCGCTGCAGCAGGGCGCCGCCGAGATCGGCGCCGCTCAAGTCCAGGTGCGACAGGTCTAGGCCGGACAAATCCGTGCCCGCCAAGCTGGCGCGGCGCGCGTGATGCTCGATCACCTGCTCGCGGCTCAGCCGCCGCACCGCGGGCGGAACCGCGGCGGCCGACTCCTGTGCCGGCGGCGCCTCCGCCGTGGGCGGCTCGTCGGGGAAGTCGGCGGCATTTGGCTGTGGCTGCGGCGATTCGGCGAAGGTCTGTTCCACGCCGGTATCGCGCTCGCGGAGCAGGTCGGCGAGATGGGCGGTCTCCGGGCGCTGCGCGAGAAAGTCGATCACGTCCTGCTCGGTCATGCCGTGCGCGCGCAGCAGCGCCTTGGTCTGTGCCTCGATATCCAGCGCCTGGGCTCGAATGTCGGCAAGGTCGACATCCCGCGGATCGTCGTCCCTCGGCCACGGCAGATCGGCCTCGCTCAGACCGAAGCGGGTCAGCAGTTCGCGGGTTTCAGCCTCCAGTCGCGCGGTCAGCGCTTCGATGTCGTCGAGCGAAACGTCCTGCGGCTCGTCCAGGTCCGGCCAGGGGAGGTCGGCTTCGGTCAGGCCGTGCTCGGCCAGCAGCGCTTGTGTCTGAGCGCGGATCTCGGCGCTTTGACGCTCGATCTCCTGCAGTTCCGGGTAATCGGCCAGGACCGATGCCATCGCCGCCTCGGCGGTCACCGCCGCGGCGGCGGCGGGCGGCACGATCGCCGCGGGTGCGATCGGTTCCACGGTGGCCGGCGAGGCCGGTGCCGACGTGGTCGACGGTGTGGTCGACGGTGTGGTCGACGGTGTGGTCGACGGTGTGGTCGACGGTGCGGTTTCGGCCGTTGCCGCGCTAGGCGGCGGCGCCGGCGCGGCGCCGGGCGGGGGCGCGCCGGCGGATGCGGTCAGGTGTTGTTCGAACAGCTGCCGGTAGTGCTCGAACGGCAGCGGCCGGTCGTTCAGGCTTTCCCATTCCGCCAGCAGGTGCAGCGCGTCGTCCTCGTCGGCCAGTTCGACGCTGGCGCGGTACAGCACGATGCCGCATTCCAGTTCGGGAAACAGCCACACGGTGTCCAGCCGCGTCGGCAATTCGAGGAACTCCGCGCCGCCGGCATGGCGGCGGTTGACGAAGCAGCGCGCCCGCAGCGCCGGCAAGCGGCCGCTTTGCCGGGCATGGCGGGGATGCATGTGGGTGATCTCGAACGGTTCGTCGCCGGCGAAATAAGCACTGCCGCGTTGATCCGGCGGCGCGGTGTGATGGAACGCCGCGGCCGTGTCCTCGGGCAGATGAGGGCAGGTTTGGCGCAGCCAGCGCTCGTCGAACCGGCCCAGATGGCGGCGCCGCTGCGCCGCCGTCGGCGGCAGCGCCCAGAAACCGGCCGGTTCGGGACGGTCGTTCGGGCTGGTCATGAGCCGGTTAGGATGCTCGACGTTGGGAAGGCGTCGCGCCGCCGCCCCGCCGTCGCCAAAACCCTTGCCGTCGGGGTTGTCGGCGAAGCCGGGGCCGCCGAAGGCGTTTGCCGGCACTATCGGCATGCGCTGGAACGGGCGCGGCGCCGATATGCCGCCGAACTGGAATTCGCGGTCGCCGAACACGTAGAGCTGCTTGTGCAGCGCGCCTAGGCGCACGGTCACCGCCAATTGCGTCGCCTCGGCGCCTTCCGGCGCGCAGGCGGCGCCGTAGACCAGGAACTCGGCGGCCGGCTTCGGCAGGCCTTCGTCGAGCACCGCGTCGTCGCCCAGCGCGTGCGCGGCGGCCGCCCACAATTCGGCTTCGCTCCCGAGCCCGGCGAGGTCGCCGCTGTGCTCGAAGGAAAACAACCCCATCAGCCCCAGCGACAGGATGTCGCGGCCGGATAAGCGCGCGTTCCGGTACAGCAGCGCCAGGCTGTCGGGCTTGAACACCTTCATGCTCGTTGTCCGCGGTCGCTCAACCCAACTTCACCAACTGGCCGTTCACCGTGAGGCCCACGGAACTGACCTTGACTTCCGTGCCCGGCACCTGCAGCGAAATGTTCTTGTTGTCCACGCTTACGGCGGCCTGATTACAGCTAAGTTCCGCCTTGCTTTCCTGCAGCGATAGCACCGAGCCAAAGCGCTGACCGACATTGAGCTTGACCTCGTTCTCGGACACTCTTAGCCCCGTATCGAGGACATTGTCGCGATTACGGCCCAGCCAGATCATATCCTTGGTCAGTTCTATATCGCTCCAGCAATCGGGGCCGCCGAAGTTAGGGATTTTCAGCGCTATCTTGCTGTACGCGCGGACGGTCGCGGTGCCGGGGTCGAAACCGAGCGTGATTTCGCCGTAGCTCAAGTTGGCGTCGTCCGCCGCGGCTTTGGACCAGTAGCTGCCGATGTTGACCTCCTTCGCCGTCATGCGAGCCCGCGAGTATCCTCTGGTCCCGTTGGGGCCCCTGTTCACGTCCAGAAGGATGCCGTTGCTCCCGAGCTCCGCATGGCGCGCGCTGGTCCCCGTGGTATCCGCGGTGAGCTTTATTCCGTCTTTGTCCATTCTGATGTTGGTCGCCATTTGTTCTGGCGACTCCTCCATCAGTTTCGGTAGGTCTTTCTTGATCCAATAATCGATGGCCTGAAATGCGGCTGTTTGCGTCGCGCCCAATACGCCACCCCAGTTGAGCCAGAAATCGCCGGGTTTGCCCAGTTTCCCCTCCGCGCTCTTGGCCAGTACGGTCGCTTGCGCCAGCTTCAGCGCGGCGTTGGCGAGGATGGACTTCTTGAGTTGGCTCTTTATTGCCTTGAGTTTCGCGTTATGAAGGCTGCCGGTCCGTTTTCCGGCGCTGATTTCATAGCGGTCGAGCGCTACCTGCACACCCTGGTCGCAAAGTCCGTAGTCGGTATGATCGTCGACGGTGATGCTCGGCTTCGCGCTCATGTTGAGCGTGGTGGGAGACCAGCCGAGGTCGATCGTCGTCGACAGGCCCATCGACAATTGGGTGCCCCAGCCGAAGTTGAAGCTGCCGGATCCGCCGACGGTGATTTCGTTGGACGAGCCGAGCACGAGGGCGCTGGCCGTTCCTTTGATGAAGGATTTGTAGCCGCTGGTTATCAACTGGACAAAGCTGCTGTCCGAGTCGGTGTGGCCGACGCCGAGGTGGGAGTCGTTGTATGGCGATTTCAGCCATATCGCCTCCTTGCCTTGGGTATCGTCCATGATCAGCTCGTTGCCGCCCTTGGTGCGGATTCTGTTCCAGCGGCTGTTGTCCTTGTCGTATACGCCCTGCGTCTCCGAGTTGTGCACCGCGCCGACGATCACCGGCCGATCCGGGTCGCCGTCGGTGAAGGCGAGTAGTACGTCCGCCCCCCTATGCAGCGGGAAGTTCACGCCGTGGTCGCTACCGGCGTAGGGCGAGGCCAGGCGGATCGGCGCCGAGCCCTTGCCGTGACCTCTCTCTGCGCCGTCGAACGGGAATCGCACCTTGTAATGGCCGAACTTGTCGAGTTCGGCGTATGGCTCTTGACCCTCGGTATCGATGGTGGCGCTCATGGTGCCGGCCACTTTCGGCTTCGGCGTGATCCGCGCGGGGCGGAATTGCACGTCGGCGGGAATGGCGGTGAAACCGCAGCGATAGATGGTTTCGGCATCGCTTGCGCCGAACGGATGGCGGATGCCGGCCAACAGCGCCCCGGCCTGAGAGCCTTCATGGCTGACCTCGGTCACCAGGTAGTCGCCGTTGAAGTTCTCGCGGAAGTGACCGCGCATGGTCATGAAGTAGCCGGCGCGCAAGCCCGTCGCGGTGCCCTCGCCGTGGAACATCTTGCCGCGGCAGAGGATTTCCTGGGCGCGCAGCTTGGCGTAGCGCAGACCCTCGCTCTCGTCGCCAAAGTTCTCGCCGTAGAGCATGACCTCGCCGACGCCCTTGTCGAAGACGACGGCCTCGACTTTCAGCTCCAGGTTGGCCTTGTGATAGTTGTAGTCCCGCAGCACGACCTTGCGCGGCAGCGGCGTCTGCCGGCACAGCAAGGAGTGCACCGCGTCGCCGGCATGCAGTGAATCGTCGCCTTCCGGCGGTTGGTACCGAACCGTCACCGCCTCGGTGGGGTGCTGAATCTTGTCGTCGACAACAATCAACTTGTCGACGCCGCCGGAGTGATCGAAGAAGTAGGCAATGCCTTCCTTCTCCATCAGGCGCGAGATGAAGTCCAGGTGGGTTTCCTGATACTGGCAGACGAAGCTGCGCTGCGGATACTCGACGATCAGCTTCTTCTCGAAGGAGGCGCCGACCAGTTGGCCGTTCTTGAGGACCTCTTCGATGATGTCCGGGACGGTCTTCCCGTTCAGGTAGACGGCGGAGTTGCGGTATAGCGAGAGCCGCCACAACCGGGGGACCAGCACGGCGCGGTAGAAGCAGTAGCCGCCCGCCTGCTGCAGTTGCTCGAACTCGGCCAGGACGCCGTGATAGGGCACCGCGGAGGCACCGTCCGGCGCGTAGACGCGGAAGGTGCAGGCGGTTTGCAGCATGGTGTCGAAGTCGATCGCCGGGTCGTCGGAGACCAGGATCAGGGTGAAGCGGAACAGGCGGGAGATGGCCTCCTGTCCCTCCATCTTGACCACGTCGAACTTGTCGGCGGCGAAGGCGTCGCACACGAAGTCGAAGCGCCTGTTGGCCGCCAGTCGCTCTGCTAATGAGGACATGCTGCTCTCTTTCGCTTATGCCTGGCCGAAGCGCACGCTGAATTCGCCGCTGTCGTCGACGTCGAGCGCGACGCCGGCGATCGGCTCGCCGCTGCCCATGCGCGCCAGGATCTCGTTGGAGAGCAGGGGCATGACGTTGCCGCGCAGTATGAAGTCGATGTTGCGGGCGCCGGTTTCCACCTCGGTGCAGCGCGCCGCGATCCGGCGCACCACGGCGTCGCTGTAGCTGAACGCCATCTTGTTGTTCTGCTGCAGGCGCTGTTCGATCTTGTTCAGCTTCTGCCGCACGATGCCCGCCAGGGCATCCTGGGCCAGGGTGTAGTAGGGGATGACCGTCATGCGCGCCAGCAGCGCCGGCTTGAAGTGGTTGGAGAGAATCGGCCGGATCGCGCTCAGCAGGGTCTCGACGTCGGGTTTGTCGTCGCCGGCGGTCATCTCGGTGATGACGTCGGAGGCGAGGTTGGAGGTCAGGAAGATCACGGTGTTGGAGAAATCGATCTCCTTGCCCTCGCCGTCGGACAGCATGCCCTTGTCGAATACCTGGTAGAACAGGTTGAGAACGTCGGGGTGGGCTTTTTCCACCTCGTCGAGCAGCACCACCGAATAGGGGCGCTGACGCACCGCCTCGGTCAGCACGCCGCCCTCGCCGTAGCCGACATAGCCGGGCGGCGAGCCGATCAGGCGGCTGACGTTGTGCTTCTCCTGGAACTCGCTCATGTTGATGACGACGGTGGATTTCTCGTCGCCGAACAGAATGTCGGCGACGGACAGCGCCGTCTCGGTCTTGCCCACGCCGGACGGGCCGACGAGCAGGAACACGCCCATCGGCTGCTGCGGATCCTTCAGCCCGGACCAGGCGGCCTTGATCACCTCGGCCACCTGGCGCATGGCGTGATCCTGGCCCTTGATGCGCGCGGTCAGGGTCTCCTCCATGCGCATCACGCTCTGCGCCTGATCGCGCAGCATCTTGCCGACCGGCACGCCGGTCCAGTCGGAAATCACCTTGGCCACCACGTCCGGGTCCACGTCCACCCGCACCAGCGGCTGATCGCCTTGCGCGGCCCGGAACGCCGCCGCGGCTTGTTCGACCGCGCCGGCCAGGCGGGCAAGCTCTTCCGGCGAGGCGCCCTCGGCCGCCGCCTGTTGGCGGGCGGCGCGGGCGGCGAGCAGGGCTTCGGCCGCCGTTTTCTGCTCGGTCCAGCGCTGGCGCAGCCGCTCCGCCTCGGCCGGCAGTTCGCTCAGGCGGGCGTCGATCTCGGCCAGCCGTTCGAGGTCGACCGGCTGCTGGTTGTCGAGATCGCGCCGCAGCCCGCGCTTCTCCCGCTCCAGCGCCGCGATCCGGCGCTCGATGTCCTCCAGCGCGTCGGGCTTGGCGCTCTGCAGCAGCTTGATGCGGGCGCAGGCGGTGTCGAGCAGGTCCACCGCCTTGTCCGGCAATTGCCGGCCGGTGATGTAGCGGGCGGACAGCTCGGCGGCGGCGACGATGGCGTCGTCGCGCATCACCACGCGGTGCACTTCCTCGTACTTCTCCTTGAGCCCGCGCAGGATCAGCACCGTCGTCTCCAGATCCGGCTCGTCCAGCTTCACCGGCTGGAACCGGCGCGCCAGCGCGGCGTCTTTCTCGAAGTACTTCTTGTATTCGGCCCAGGTGGTGGCGGCGATGGTGCGCAGCTCGCCGCGCGCCAGCGCCGGCTTCAGCAGGTTGGCGGCGTCGGAGGTGCCGGCCTGGCCGCCGGCGCCGATCAGGGTGTGGGCTTCGTCGATGAACAGGATGATCGGCTTGGCCGAGGCCTTCACCTCGGCGATGACGCTCTTCAGCCGGTTCTCGAACTCGCCCTTGACGCTGGCGCCGGCCTGCAGCAGGCCCATGTCCAGGCCGAGCAGGGTGACGTCCTTGAGCGATTCGGGCACGTCGCCCTCGACGATGCGCAGTGCCAGGCCTTCCACCACCGCGGTCTTGCCGACGCCCGGATCGCCGACGCAGATCGGGTTGTTCTTACGGCGCCGCGCCAGGATGTCGACCATCTGGCGGATTTCCTTGTCGCGGCCGAACACCGGGTCGATCTTGCCGGCCCGCGCCTTGGCGGTGAAATCCTCGCAGAAGCGGGCGATGGCGCTGCCATCGGCGCTGGGCGCGGCGGTGTCGGCCGCGGCCGGCTCGCCGGCCTTGGCGGCGCTTTCCTCGATCGAGCCGGCGCAGATTTGGCCGAAGGCGCCGAGCAGGCTGTCGCGATTGAGCGCGCGCAGCGGCGCGGCATAGTCGCCGGTGGCGTAGTAGGTGGCGCGGGCGAGGAAGGCCAGCAGCACGGCGCCGGAGCGGATGCGGGTCTCGAGCAGGTTGACCGACGCGATCAGCCAGGCGTCCTGCAGCAATTCCAGCAGCAGGGGGGAGAAGGCCGGCTTGCCGCCGTTGCCGGTCCTCAGCTCCTCGATGGCCAGGTCGAGGCCGCGCTTGACTTGCCCCGCGTCGAGGCCGTGCTGGCGCAGCATGAGCGGGATGTCGGATTGCGGGTCGTCCAACAGCTTGACCAGCAGGTGCTCGACCGTGATCTCGTAGTGGGTGCGGCTCACGCACAGGCCGACCCCGTTTTCCAGCGCCTGCTTGGTGTACGGATTTAGGCGACCCACCAGGTTCTTCAGATCGACCAGCAGCATGTCGTCATCCTTCTTATTCTTTCTAAAGCGTGAATTGGCAGTGCGCCGGACCACGGCCGAACTCGGGCGCCAGCCAGGTGTCCAGGCCAAGACGGGACCACTGCGTCGTCTCGTCGCCGCCGCCGAGAGCGGCGGTGCGCGCTTCGCCGCCGCGCAGCCGTAGCTCCACCGTCACCGTCAGCGGATCGGTGAGGTAGTAGTCGACCAGGAAGCGCAGCCGTCGATAGTCGGTTTCGCCGGGCAGCAGCCGATGGAACAGCTCCTCGGATAATTCGCTGAGCCGGATCAGCAGGTGGCTGCTGACATCGTCGATTTCCGCGCCGAGATAGGCGTTCTCGCCGAGGCAATGGCCCTGCACTCCCAGCGCTAGGCGCTGATCGTCCGGAATCGGCACGGTCACCGGCACGCAGCTTTCGATCTCCACCAGCGCCGGCGCGAAGGCATCGGCCAGCAGGGTCTGCAGGCCGAGCGCCGAACGCGGCCGCTGATTGAACAGCCCGGCGTAGCGCAGCAGGTCGGCGCTGAACGGCAGCTCGGCGCGCATGGCCGGGTCGTCGAGGCCGACGAAGGCGTACAGCAGGTTCTCGAGGCGGCTGTCGTCTTCCTCGAGGATGCGCCGCTGCAGGCGGTACTTCGACCAGGCGTCGAACAGCAGCGGATAGAGCGCGTAGTGGATGATGTCGAGGAAATCGCGGCTGGCGTGCCGGCCCTCGCGCTGCTCGTCGAGCAGATCCTCGGTGTAGAAGGTCGGCAGCGGCGAGGCCACGCCGTACAGACCGAAGAAATTGGCCGTGATCCGGTAGCCGCCGCCCGGCAGCGGCTCGATCCGGTCGATATCGGTTTCCGGAAAGCTCAGATCCAGGCGCGGCCGGGTGCGCAGCCGGCCGGTGGCGACGCCGTCGGCCTCGCACAACAGGCGCAGCAGGCGCACCGCCTGGAAGTAGGCGTAGCGCTCGCCGTGGGCGAGCAGCTGCTCCTTCACAGCAGCGGTTGCTGTCCCAGTCTCGGCGGCCATTGGAAGACGGCTCCGGAATAGGCGTCGGCCAGCTCGACGCGGGTGTAGGAGTTGATGCCGGCGTAGTTCGCCAGGAAGCGGTCGAGCACGCAGCCGAACAGGTACATGTCGCCGACGCCGGCGAAGTGGTCGGGACGGCAGGTGATGCGCACCCGCTGGCCGCGCAGCACGCTGCCGCGGCCGACCAGCCGCGTCTCGGGCGTGGTGCTTACGTCCTGAATGCCTTCGATGCGGCGCCGGTTGGCCGCGGCCAGGCCTTGCTCGCTGCGCTCGCCGAAGATGTGCAGCCCGAGCATCGCCCTGAGGTTGGCGGCGTTGGCGATCGACAGCAGGTTCAGCGACACCAGCCCGATCAGGCGCCACAGCAGCGCTTCGCCGCCCGGCGGATTGAGGCTGGGCGTGATCGGCCGGATGTTCTGGAAGCTCATGCGCTCCGGCGAGGTGCTGGTGGGACGGCTGACGTCGCCCAGCTTGAGGCTCTCCGGCAGGTTGCGGTTGGTGCAGGTGGTACGGATCGACAGGGTTTCCGGCAGCAGGGCGTCGCTCGGCGCGTAGTTGATGCTCAGGAACACCTCGCTGTCGCGGCCGACGGCGGACGGCCGCGTCGTGGTGCGGTAGCTCAGCGCCTGCCCGCTCCGGCCGGGCCTGAGCAGGCCGAACGGTTGGTAGACCCGTTCCTTGGCGATTCCCTGCTGATAGCCGATGACCTGGTCGATGGAATAGATCTGATAGTGGTGGCGGTTCTGGCCCTCCGGCAGTACCCGGTATTCGGAGACGCGGTGGTCGTGGTTGATCGGGGCCGCGTCGTGGGAGAACAGGTTGATGACCGGCACCACGTTGAGCAGGAAGCTGTCGTGCCGGATCTCCGGCATCCAGTCGGGCACCTGATCGAGCGTGAGGGCGATGGTGAAGCGGCTGCCCTTGCCGCGCCCGGTCCAGCGCGTCAGCTTGGTCAGGTCCACGAACAGGAATTTCTCCGGCTGCACCAGGAATTCCTGCACGATCCGGAAGCCGGGAAAGGCATGGCCGGGGTAGGGCAGCATGACGTCGTCGAAGCCGCCGAGGTGCAGCGCGTCGCGGCCGAGTTCGCACCACGACCGCTCGTCGCCCATGCGTATCGAGATCACGTGCCTGCTCAGCAACAGCAGCAGCTTGGACGCCTCGGTATAGCCGCTTCCCAGGAACAGCCGCAGCCGGTCGCCGTTCCAGCGCTCCAGGTCGATGCCTTGCAGTTCGAACTCCAACACCAGCCTCGGCGCGCCTCCGACGGCACGGTCCAGCCGGGCCCTGGTCAAGCTGAGCGGCTGCACCTCGAGCTCGTTGCAGGTGCGAAAGCGGCAGGACGTGCCGTCGACCGGGATGGACGCCAGTTCGGTGCCGGCGGCGATGCGCACGGGCTCGCCGAGCGGCCCCTTGGGCGTGAAGCAGACCAGGGTCGACGCCGGGATCGGCCGCAGGTAGTACGGGAACAGCAGGTTGGCCAGTTCCTGCACGAATTCCGGAAATTCGTCGTCGAGCTTCTGCCGGATCAGGCCGGTGAGGAAGGCCACGCCCTCGAGCAGCCGCTCCACGTCGGGGTCGGCGGAGGAGTCCGACAGCATCGGCGCAAGCGCCGGATTGGCCTGGGCGAACTCGACGGCCAGGCTCCGGAGCTTGTTCAGTTCGTCTTCGTAGTAGCGGTTGATCACGAACGTTCTACGTTGACGCGCTCAGTGCGGGCGGACTTCAGGCGACATCGACCCGGCCGCTGGCGCCAACCGTGGTGGAAAGCTGCACCGGGATGGCGCGCTGATCGGCCTCCAACACGCCCTCCAGGGTAAAGCTGAGCGACAGCACATCGTTTCCGGGCTGGCGCAGCCGCACCCGTGGCGACTTCAGGCGCGGTTCGTATTTCACCACCATGCGGCGGATGGCTTCCTCGATGTCGCGGGTGGAGCCGGCGGCAAGGCCGCCGGCGATATTGGTGAAGTCCGGCACGCCGAACTCCGGGTCGAGCTGAACGCTGCCTTGACGGGTGTTGAGCAGGCGGCGCAAGTGCTCCATCACCGACTGGATCAGGATCTCCACCCGGGTTTGGTTGGTGCGCTCACCGCCATGTTCCCAGCGGGAGATTCTCTCCAGCAGCCGCAGCTCTTTCATGGCCGTCGCCGCTCAACCCGACCGGGCCGCATCAGGTCTTGGGCGCCAGCCAGCTGTCCTCGGCCTCGATGCCGTCGGGCTCCCAGGTCCAGACGACATTCTCGTAGGTGAGCGAGATGTCTTCCATGTGGCCCAGTTCCCGGCTGTTCCGATCCAGGCAGTTCGGTACCCAGGTGCGGATGCCGGTGAAAACCGCGTTACGCAGCCGGACGGTGAAGTACTTTTCCTCGGTGCCCCTGGGCGAGATGCGGTAGTACTCCAGGGTCACCTCCTTCATCTGCTCGCCGGAGCACAGTGCCTGGAACAGCTTGGGCGAGGACTTGTCGATCTCCTTGGTCAAGGTCATCCCCAAGTGCTGGCGCTTGCCGGTCGGCAGGCCGTTTTGCGGGCTCTTCGGGATCTCGACCTTGTGTTCCACCGCCTGGATCATGATCTTGCCCTGGTGGCCCGAAACCTGGCACGAGCCCTCGATCTTGCCCTGGTTCTGGCCTTCGAGCGTGAGATAGCACGGCATCGGCATGATTGTTTTTCCTTCTTGTTGAACAAAACCGATAGACGAATTCGTGCGTGTTTTCGCCGTCTGTTCCGATCGAGCACGCCCTTGCGATAGGCGCGTCGGTCGGGGTTCCGCCGCCGTTTCCTCGTACGCGGAGGCCCCGGTACCCGGTCCCGCCGCAGCGGGACCGGGTAGGCGGCAAGAAGCTCTCTCCTAATGAGCGCGATTCGAGCCTCCGCGCGAAAGCGTTTTCACGACCCGCGTCCGTTCATTTCTTGTCCAGCTTGTCGACCAGCGACAAGATGAACGACGCTCCCATCTACTTGAATTGCAGGCAGACCTTCTGGCCTACCTTGTCACGGCCGTCGCCGTTCAATTCAACGGGACGCATCAGGCCTTGGGCGTTACCCAACTGTCCTGAGCCTCGATGCCGTCCGGTTCCCAGGTCCAGATGATGGTCTCGTACGTGAGCGAGACGTCTTCCATGTGCCCCAATTGCAGGTTGTCCCGGATCAGGCAGTTCGGTACCCAGGTGCGGATGCTGGTGAGAATCGCGTTCTGGATCTCGACGGTGTAGTACTTCTCCTCGGTGCCCCTGGGCGAGATGCGGTAGTACTCCAGGATCACCCGCCTCATCTGTTCGCCGGAGCACAGTGCCTGGAACAGCTTGGGCGAGGACTTGTCGATCTCCTTGGTAACGGTCAATCCCAGGTGCTGGCGCTTGCCCGACGGCAAGCCGGTTTGCGGGCTCTTCGGGATCTCGATCGAGTGTTCCACCGCCTGGATCATGATCTTGCCCTGGTGGCCCGAAACCTCGCACGAGCCCTCGATCTTGCCCTGGGTCTGGCCTTCGAGCGTGAGATAGCACGGCATCGGCATGATTGTTTTTCCTTCTTTTCGAGCAAAACCGATAGACGACTCGTGCGCGCGTTCGCCGTTTTCGTTCGATCGAGCACGCCCTTGCAATAAGCTGATCGATCGAGAGTTCCGCCGCCATTCCCTCGTCAGTCGAGGCCCCGGCACCCGGTCCCTTCGCGGCGGGACCGGGTGGGCGGCAAAAGCTCCTTCCTAACGAGCGCGATTCGCGCCTGCGCCCGAAATCGATTTCACGACCCGCGTCCGATTACTTCTTGTCCAGCTTGCCGACCAGCGACAAGGTGAACGACGCTCCCATGTACTTGAAATGCGGCCTGACTTTCAGGTCCACCTTGTACCAACCCGGTTCGCCGGCGACGTCCGCCACGGCGATCTCGGCCTGGCGCAACGGTCGGCGGCTGCGCACCCCGTCGGAGGGGTTGTCCATGTCGGCCACGTACTGGCGAATCCAAGCATTGAGCTCGGTTTCCAGATCGCCGCGCTCCTTCCAGGTGCCGATGTTCTCGCGCTGAATCACCTTGATGTAATGGGCGAGCCGGCTGACCACGAACAGGTACGGCAATTGCGTGCTGAGCTTGTAATTGAGCTCGGCCTCCTTGCCTTCCTTGCTGTTGCCGAAGAACTTCGGCTTCTGCACCGAATTGGCGGAGAAGAACGCGGCGTTGTCGCTGTTCTTGCGCATGGTCAGGGCGATGAAGCCCTGTTCGGCCAGCTCGAATTCGCGGCGCTCGGAAATCAGCACCTCGGTGGGGATCTTGTTCTGCGTCTCGCCCATCGACTCGTAGGTGTAGATCGGCAGATCGCCGACCGTGCCGCCGCCCTGCGGGCCGATCACGTTGGCGCACCACCGGTAGCTGGCGAAGCTGTCGGTCAGGCGGGTGGCGAAGGCGAAGGCCGCGTTGCCCCACAGGAAGTCCTTGTTGCCGCCGGTGACGTCCTCCTTGTAGTTGAACTTCTTGGCCGGCACGGTTTCGGGGCCGTACGGCACGCGCAGCAGGAAGTGCGGCAGCGTCAGGCCGACGTAGCGCGCGTCCTCGGTTTCGCGGAAGCCGTTCCACTTGGCGTACTGCGGCGCCTCGAACACGGAGGCGAGGTCCTTCAGGTTCGGCAACTGCTCGAACGAGTCGACGCCGAAGAACTGCGGTCCGGTCGCCGCGATGAACGGTGCATGGCTCATGGCCGCCACGCTGGCCGCGTACTGCAGCAGCTTGATGTCCTGGGTGCCCGGCGTGAACTCGTAGTTGGCGATGATCGCGCCGAACGGCTGGCCGCCGAACTGGCCGAATTCGGCCGTATAGACGTTCTTGTACAGCCCCGACTTGGTGATGTCGGCGGCGTCCTCGAAGTCGTCGAGCAGCTTTTCCTTGCTGCAGTTCAGCATCTGGATCTTGACGTTCTCGCGGAAGTTGGTCCGGTCGACCAGGAACTTCAGCGAGCGCCAGGCGGATTCCAGCTTCTGGAACTGCTCATGGTGCAGGATGGCGTCGACCTGCGCGCACAGCTTCCGGTCGAGGTCGGCGATCATGTCGTCGACCGTCGCCTGGGTCACGCGTTCGACCGAACGCTGCGGCTCCAGCAACTGCGAAATGAAGGCCTGAATGCCCTGCTTGGTGATCGAATACGCTTCGTCGCCCGGTTTGACGCGCGCGGACTCGACCAGCTGGTCCAGCAGGGAGCGGGTGTCCTCGGTCGCCGCCGCGCCGGCGGTCTGTTCTTGTAGTTCGCTCATGGTCTGATCTCGCGCCTTACTTGTCTTCGATGCCGAGTTCGGCGAGCAGGCGTGCCCGGACGCCCTCGTCCTGCACCAGGGTCTGCACCTGCTTTCGGAAATCGGGAATGTTGCCCAGCGGACCCTTCAGGGCCTTGAGCGCGTCGCGCAGCGCGATCATCTGCTTGAGCTCGGGCACCTTCTCGACGATGGCATCGGGCGAGAAGTCGTCGATGTGCTCGAACGACATGGTCACCGACAGCGTTTCGTCGGGAGCGGCCTTGGGATCGAGCTTGTTCGGCACCGACAGGCTGAGCGACAGCTTCTGCGCTTTCAGCACATCGTTGAAATTGTCCTTGTCGACGCTGATCGGCTTCATCTCCTCCAGCGGCGTGTCGTCCTCGCGCAGGGTGTAGTCGCCGATCACGAGGAGCTTCAACGGGAGTTCGACCTCGGCACTGCCGTCTCCGGTCGCCGGCCGGTAGACGATATTGACGCGCTCCTTGGGAGCTACGGATCCTTCAGATGCCATGGAGATCTCCTCGGTTGTTGGTATTCGAATCGGTGGTGCGAACAACGAGCATTGCGTCCCGCTCCGCGCCGGACCGGAACAGCCGTGGCCGGGCCGCCGACGTTCGCACCTCCAGCGGCGGTGTTGGGCGGAACTCGACGATTGCGGTGATCGGTGAGGGCGGCGCGCGGCGCGGCGCGCGGATACGGGCATGACGCCCCGTCAAGAAGCCCGGGTCGCCCGAAATCGGCGGTTCATGATGCCCGCGAAGGCACAAGACGGCGACGCTACTGCATCTCATCTCGCAAGAAAGGCGTGCGCTGTGGTTAGCAGCCTATTTCGGCGTTAGTTGTTCTTACTTTGCTAACGAGGCTACCGTGAGTTTATGGCGGCTGTCAAAATGCGCGGACGTTGCTTTTGCGTCGGCCGTAACCCTCCCTGCCGGGGAGGGCTGAGCAACCGCCGGCCGTGCGGGGCGGGGTGGATGCGCATCGGCGGCAGGTCGACCACGTAACACCGGGTGTAGGCGTCAGTCGGTGACGCTGGCGCGGGTTGCAAATGTGTGGATCGTCTTTGTGAGCGACGAAAAATACATTTCGTATCCATCAAATTCGCCCCTAATTTATGCATAGCTGCCGGTTGCTCCGCCGGTCCCATTACTCCGCGGTAGATCGATAGATGTTCATCGACAAGCGCCAGTTGGCCGTGTTCGTGGCCGGTTTCTGTGCATTCACCAATCTCTATCCCGTTCAGGCGCTGCTGCCGGAACTGATGCGCGCGTTCCATGCCGACGCCGCGGCGGTCGGCATGGCGGTGGCGGTCAGTACCTTGGCGGTGGCCGTGGTGGCGCCGTTCATGGGCGCCATCTCCGACGTGCTGGGGCGAAAGCCGGTGATGGCCGGATCGTTGGCGTTGCTGGGTGTGTTCACCTTGTTGCCGGCGATGGTCGATTCGCTGACGCACTTGGTGGTGCTGCGCTTCCTGGCCGGGTTGTTCGTGCCGGGCATCTTCACCGTGCTGGTGGCCTACATCCGTGAGGAGTGGGATCCGCGCGGCGCGGTCGAGACCACCACGTTCTATATCTCCGGCTCGGTGCTGGGCGGTTTCGGCGGGCGCTTCATCGCCGGCTGGGCGGCCGAGCATTGGGGCTGGCAGGCCGCCTTCATCGCGCTTGGCGGGCTGGATCTGCTGCTGCTGCCGGCGCTGATCCTGTGGCTGCCGCCGTCGCGCAATTTCCAGCCGGGCAGCGGACTGCGCGATTCGTTGCGCGCCATGGCCGGGCATTTCGGCAACCGCCGGCTGATGACCGCGTTCGCCATCGGCTTCGGCATGCTGTTCGGTCTGGTCGGCGCCTTCAGCTTCGTCAGCCTGTACCTGGCGCAGCCGCCGTTCTCGCTGGGCGTGGGCGCGATCGGCAGCGTGTTCGCGGTCTACCTGCTCGGCGTGGTGGTCACGCCGGTGGCCGGCAAGCTGATTCCGCGCTTCGGCCGGGCGCGCATCGCCGTGGCCAGCTTGGCGGTGGGCATCACCGGGCTGGTGCTGACGCTATTTCCGAGTCTGCCGTTGGTGGTGGTCGGCATGGCGCTGTTCTCGGCGCCGATGTTCGTGGTGCAGGGCATGTGCACCGGCTACGTGCCACAGGTGGCGGTCGGTGGCGCCTCGGCGGCGGTGGGCATGTACGTCTGCTGCTACTACATCGGCGGCACGCTGGGCGCGGTGGTGCCCGGGCCGTTGTGGCACGCCTTCGGCTGGCCGGGCTGCGTGGCGCTGATGGCCGCTGTGCAGATGGGCATGGCGCTGCTCAGCTACCGCCTTTGGGCGGGCGAGGGCACTTTCGCCGCGGTCAAGGCCCGATAGCGCCTTTACTTGATGTCGGGCAATTCCGTACTCCACGTACGGGTCTAAGGTGCCTGCAGCACGGCCGCCGGGCCGTCTCCGCGGCCCGGACAATGTCCGCGCCGCGCGAAGGAGAGTCCGATGTCCTCCATCTACCGCTTGCGGTTGGTCTTCGTCGCCATTGCGCTGGTATTGTCCGCGTTGTGGCTGCCCACCGTTCCTGCCGGCGGCTTCGCCGGTTTCTGGCCGGCCCGCCATGAACTGATCTATCTCAGCGGGGTATTGGCGATCGGCTTCATGGCCGTCGCCGTGATGCTGGCCGCCCGGCCGGTGCAGATCGAGCCGCTGCTTGGCGGCCTGGACAAGTTCTATCGCTTGCACAAATGGCTGGGAATCGGCGCGACCATCGTCGGCGTCGGCCATTGGCTGCTGGAGATCGTGCCGCGCTGGCTGGTCAAGCAGGGTTGGCTGACCCGGCCGCCGCGCCGCAGCGGCGGCGGACAGGCGGCGCTCGGGGTGAACCCGCTGGCGGAATGGCGCGACCTGGCCACCGACGTCGGCGAGTGGACGCTGTATCTGCTGCTGGTATTGGTGGTGCTGGCGCTGTGGAAGCGCTTTCCGTACCGCTACTTCTTCAAGACCCATCGTCTGATGGCGGTGGTGTTCCTGCTGCTGGTCTTCCACGCGGTGGTGCTGACGCCGCCGGCTTACTGGAGCGCTCCCGTCGGCTGGATCATGGCCTTGCTGCTGTTCGGCGGCACGCTGGCGGCCGCGGCGTCGCTGTTCCGGCGCATCGGCAAGTCGCACAGGGCGGTCGGCGCGGTCGAATACGTCAAGCGCTACCAGAACAATGCGGTGCTGGAGGTGGGCGCGCGGCTGGATACCGCCTGGCGCGGTCATCAGGCCGGGCAGTTCGCGTTCGTGCGTTTCAACGGTCACGAGGGTGCGCATCCGTTCACCATCGCATCGGCTTGGCGCAATGACGGGCGGTTGGTGTTCGACATCAAGGGCCTGGGTGACTACACCCGCGCGTTGCCCGGCCAGATCGCCGAGGGCCAAGCCGTCACCGTGGAAGGTCCCTATGGCTGCTTCGACTTCCGCGGCCGTTGCCCGCGCCAGGTCTGGGTCGCCGGCGGCATCGGCATCACCCCGTTCATCGCCCGGTTGCAGGCGCTGGCCGATCAGCCCGACGGGCTGCCGGTCGATCTGATCTACTCCACCAACGCGCCGGACGAAGCCTTCATCGACAACGTGCGCCGGCTCGCCGCCCAGGCAGGGGTGAACTTCCACCTGCTGGTGACCCCGCGCGACGGGCCGCTCAGCCTGGAACGGCTGGAGCGGATGGTTCCCGGTTGGCGCGACAGCGACATCTGGTTCTGCGGTCCGGCCGGGTTCGCCCAGGCGCTGTTCGAGGCGATGAAGGCGCGCGGACTGCCGGCGCGCCAGTTCCACCGCGAGCTGTTCGACATGCGCTGAAGCCCGACCTTCAGCCCACCGGGTCCTGGTGGATGATCACCTCGGCGTCGGGAAAGGCGCGGCGGATGTCGGCAGCCACCGCTACCGCCACCGCATGCGCCTGGCGCAACGGCATCGCGCCATCCAGTTCCAGGTGCAGTTGGATGAAGCGGGTGAGTCCGGAGCGGCGGGTGCGCACGTCGTGGACACCGCGCACGTCCGGATGGCGGCGGCAGATCGCCTTGATCTGCGCGCGCTCCTCGTCCGGCAGTTCCCGGTCCATGAGCAGGTCTATCGAGCGCCGGGCGATCTTGGTGGCGGTGTAGAGCACGTAGATCGCGATGCCGATGGCGAAGATCGGGTCGAGCACGTACCAGCCCAGGTAGTGGGTGAGCAGCAGCGACAGGATGATGCTGGCGTTCATCAGCAGATCGCCGGTGTAGTGCAACGAATCGGCGTCTACCGCCACCGAGCCGGTGCGCGCCGCCACCATGCGCTGGAACCGTACCAGCCCCAGCGTCAGCGCCATCGATACCAGCATCACCGCCACGCCCACGCCGGTCTCGCTCACCGGCTGCGGATCGAACAGCCGCGGCACCGCCTCGAACAGCAGCAGCGTTCCCGATGCGCCGATGAACAGGGTCTGGCCCATGCCGGCCAGCGGTTCCGCCTTGCCGTGGCCGAAGCGGTGCTCCCGGTCGGCCGGCCGTGCCGCGTGGCGCACGGCGATCAGATTCAGCAGCGAGGCCGTGGCGTCCAGCGCCGAGTCGATCAGCGACGACAGCAAGGCCACCGAGCCGGTGAGCAGCCAGGCGCCGAGCTTGATGACGATCAGCAGCGCCGCCACCGCTACCGCGGCGGCGGTCGCCATCCGCAATAGGCGCCGCGTGGCGGCTTGCGCGGCGGTGGGGGCGGGCGGTTGCGGAGCGAGGACCATCGGCGCGGGAGCTCGAAAGCAGTGGTTGTGGTGAGCGGAGCGTAGCGCGAATCGGCGTGGCGGCGAAGTCGCCGTCGTGTGCCGGCGTTCGATAAAGCCGGCGGCCGCCTCCATATGCGGTGGGCACCGTGTTCCATCGTTCCTCATTCAGGAGATTGTCATGGCGGCGGAAGCGAGCATGAAGGCGCTGGTGTACAAGGGGCCGGGGCAGAAGTCCTGGGAGTCGGTGCCCCGGCCGAAGATCGTCAAGCCCACCGACGCGATCGTGCGGATAGAGAAGACCACGATCTGCGGCACCGATCTGCACATCCTCAAGGGCGACGTGCCGGCCGTGACCAGCGGCCGGGTGCTCGGCCACGAGGGCGTGGGCGTGGTCGAGGAGGTGGGCGGGGCGGTCAGCAACTTCAAGAAGGGCGACCGGGTGCTGATCTCCTGCGTCAGCTCCTGCGGCAAGTGCGAGTACTGCAAGAAGCAGATGTACTCGCACTGCGAGGACGGCGGCTGGATCCTCGGCCACCTGATCGATGGTACCCAGGCCGAGTACGTGCGCACGCCGCATGCCGACAACAGCCTCTACCATCTGCCGGCCGGCGTCGACGAGGAGGCGCTGGTGATGCTCAGCGACATCCTGCCCACCGGCTTCGAGATCGGCGTGCTGTACGGCGCGGTCAAGCCCGGCGACGTGGTCGCCATCGTCGGCGCCGGCCCGATCGGCATGGCGGCGCTGCTCACCGCGCAGTTCTACTCGCCGGCCAAGGTGATCATGGTCGACCTCGACCCGGCGCGCTTGGAGATGGCCAAGAAATTCGGCGCCACCGACGTGGTCAACAGCGGCCAGGGCAACCCGGTGGAGAAGATCATGGCCATGACCAAGGACGGCGTGGACGTGGCCATCGAGGCGGTGGGGGTGCCGGCCACCTTCGACATCTGCCAGGAGATCGTCCGCCCCGGCGGGCACATCGCCAACGTCGGCGTGCATGGCAAGAGCGTCGATTTCCAGATCCAGAAGCTGTGGATCCAGAACATCACCCTCACCACCGGGCTGGTGAACACCAACACCACGCCCATGCTGCTGAAGACGGTGGAGTCGAAGAAGCTGCAGCCGGAGCGGTTGATCACCCATCGCTTCACCTTCGATCAGTTCCTGCAGGCTTACGAGGTGTTCGGCAACGCCGCCAAGGAGCAGGCGCTGAAGGTGATCATCAGTAACGGCTGAGGGCGGGAGCGAGCACCGTTTTCCGCCCGGGCTGGAAAGGCATTCGCGGCATAGCCGCTCCCACGGAAGAGGGCGTGGCGGTTTCACCCGATGGGAGCGTCCATGTTCCGGAACAAGCCCGTAGCCGCGCTTTGGATCTGCCCCCTTGTGGGAGATTCTATGTTCTGGCGCAAGCCTGCCGATGCACTTTGGGCGGGTGGCCGGTCTGCGGTGTCTTCTTAGCTTCTCCCGCGCCTTTCCCTGTGGGAGATTCTATGTTCCGGCACAAGGCTGGATGTGCGGTTTGGGCTGGTAGGTGGTCTGGTTCTTCATCAGGGCGAAGGCGACGCGGGCGAGCTTGCGGGCGAGGATGACCAGGGAC
>Ga0182741_1000344_pt1 | contig 71324 bp, 61 predicted proteins | sample eDN5th37CBELigOP_FD_128874 | JGI IMG/M metagenome (GOLD analysis project Ga0182741, IMG submission 128874) | Enriched Organic Plus compost microbial communities from Emeryville, California, USA - eDNA 5th pass 37_C BE-Lig OP (version 2) (version 2) ...
GTATGGCGATGCGGTGCCGGCGGACCCTTGCGAAGCGGCGTCCTGGACCCGCCGCGCCGCGGCCCGGGGCAGCGCGGTCGGCCGGCATCAGCGCGAAGTCCTGAATGGCTTGCGGGACCTGCCTGGGGGCAGCGCCGGCTGCGCGCCGCAATGACAATAAAAAACCCGGCACAGCTTGCGCTGGCCGGGCTTCTTGCGGGCGGGATGCGGCGCGGGTTTACTTGACCGCGTTCACCATGTACTCGACCGCGGCGCGGATATCGGCCTCGGAGGCATTGGCGGCGCCGCCCTTGGGCGGCATGGCGCCCTTGCCGGTCATGGCGACCTTCACCATGGCGTCGATGCCGGTCTTGATGTACGGTTCCCAGGCGGCCTTGTCGCCGAACTTGGGCGCGTTGGCCACGCCGGTGCCGTGACAGGCGAAGCAGGTGCTCTTGTACAGTTTTTCGCCGGCCGGGTTGACGGCGGCCTGCTCTTGCGGCGCTGCTTCAGGCTTGGCTTGCGCGGCGGCCTCGGCCTTCGGCGCGGCGGCAGCGGCGGGGGCCGCCGCGGCAGGCGCCGGCGTCGCGGCGGGGGCGGCCGCCTGCTTGGCTTCTTCAGGCTTGGCGCCTTCCTGGGCGGGCGCGGCCGGTTCTTCGAACGAACCGCCGGACTCGTTGGCCATGTAGACCACCGCGCGGGCCACTTCGTAGTCGCTCAGCGCCGGGTTGCCGCCCTTGGCGGGCATGGCGCCCTTGCCATGCAGCGCGACATCCAGCATGGATTCGAATCCGCTCTTGATGAAAGGCGCCCAGGCGGCCTTGTCGCCCAGCTTGGGGGCGCCCGCCACGCCGGCGGTGTGGCAGGCCGTACAGACGGCCTGGAAGACTTGTTCGCCGGTCTTGAAGACCTTGGGTGCATTGGCGTCGACCAGCTCGAAGCCGGCCACCGGGGCGATGCGCCGGGCCACGGCTTCTTCGGTCAGGCTGTCGGAGCCGGCACCGGTCTTGGTGCCCGAGGCCACCATGCTCACCAGCAGAAGAATGATGACGATGGGGATCAGGAAAGCCAGCACGATCGTGACGATCAGCTGCTTGGGCGACTTGATGGGCGAGGCGTGTTCTTCGTTGTGTTCCTGCTCGTTGCTCATAACCAAATCCTGCAAATCGGGTACCGGGGCGCCTGATGGCGGCAACAGAAGAATAACTACAGCGCAAGGCATCGGCCAAGAAATCAGACCCATCCCCGCATGCAAACGATGGATTATATAACGGCCCGCCCGGCCGGCACGCGGGGCGCCACGAGCGCGGGCGCGGGGCGCCCCGGCAGAGACTCAAAACTTCGGTACAATAGCGCCTCTTCGCGCCCGTAGTTCAATGGATAGAATGAGAGTTTCCGAAGCTCTTGATACAGGTTCGATTCCTGTCGGGCGCGCCAGAATATCAATGGCCTGGTTTTTCCTGGGCCCGAAGCGCGCAGATCAGCGCGCCTGAAGCTCCTGATTTCGATGGCATCGGCCGGGTCATCGAGGACGTCCATGGCGAAGGCCTGGGAGCGGGGAGCGATTATCGCCGCCACTCCCTCTCAATTTGTTCCGCCATTGCCCCGGCCACCGGCGTTTGCTCCCTGGCTTTCAGGGTGACCATCCCCAATACACGGCTCACCCTGGGCTGCACCAGCGGTCGGACGACCAATCCCAAACTCAATGCATCCGCCAGCGTCCCCTCCGGCACGATGGCAATCCCCACGCCTTTTGCCACGAACTGCATCATCGTGGTGAACTGCGTCACGGTAATCGTGTGCGCCAGGTTCAACCCTGCCGTTACCGCTGTTGCATCGATCAACCTCCTGGTACGCGAATCGGACGGTAGCGACACCATCTGTTCGTTCTGAACCGCGCTCCACGACACCTGTTTGCGCTTCTCCAGCGCATGGCCCTTGGGCAGCACCACATGAAAGTACTGCGTGCTCAATGGTTTTTGCGTGAAGATCGAAGCAATATCGTCCAGGTAGGTCAGTCCGATATCCGCCACCCCTGACCTGACGCTTTCAATGACATTGCCGTGTACGCCTTCGTAGACGTGGATATTCACCCCAGGATGTTCGCGCTTGTAGCGTGCCACGATGGACGGCAGCACCGTGCAAGCTACCGACATCACGGACGCAATCACGACCTGCCCCCGCTGCTGGGTAGACCGCCCTTGTACGGCTTTCAGGTAGATCTGCATATCGTTCAACACCCGTTCGGCCAAGGCGACGAATTCTTTGCCGGCCTCGGTGATTTCCACGCTGCGGGTGGTGCGGTTGAACAGAGTCAGGCCGACCAGGCGTTCCACGCGTTGTACGGTGCGCGTCAGCACGGGTTGGGAGATTTCCAGTGCAATGGCGGCGGCGTTGAAGCTGCCGTAGTCGGCCACGGTTTTGACGGCTAGCAGTTCCTTGGCGCTGAGGTCGAGCTGGTCGGGATGGATCATGGCGGTCACTCGCAAGACAGATGGCGACGAACAAAGCGGCGCTCGCCGCATTTCCTATTTATGCTGATTCGACAATTATCTCAGTCAATAGATTCCAATTGGAAATAATAAGCGCAGTCTCTAAGATCAGCTCATCCCCTTCAAGGAGCAGAAGAGATGAGCGCAGCCATGCAGGAAGATCGGGTCGATGCGGGCGTCGATCTGGTGGAGTACTACTACGAAAAGGGCTTTAGCGATGGCCTGCCGGTAGTGCCGCCGACGCAGGAAAAAATCGACGCCGTGGTGCGGGCGTTGGGCGGGGATCCGGAATTCGTTGAATGCAAAGTGGCGCCGCGTTGGGGAGAACTGACGCGCGAGGTGCTGGCCATCAATATGGTGATGGCGGGCTGCAAGCCGGAATACGCGCCGGTGGTGCGGGCGGCCATGCTGGCGTTGACGGATGCGGCATTCAACCTGAATGGCGTACAGGCCACCACGCATGTGGCTTCGCCGCTGATCGTGGTGAATGGGCCGCTGGCGCAGGCGCTGGGCATGAACGGCGGGGCAAATGCGTTTGGGTCGGGCAACCGGGCCAATGCGACGATCGGGCGGGCGGTGCGCCTGGTCATGCTGAATGTGGGCGGCGCCTGGCCGGGAGACTTGGACAAGAGCACGTTGGGGCATCCAGGCAAATACACATATTGCGTGGCCGAGAACGAGGCGCAGAGCCCGCTGGCGCCGTATCACGTGGAACACGGCTATCGGCCGGAAGATTCCACCGTGTTCGCCATTGCGGCCGAGGCGCCGCATAGCGCGACCAACCACGTGTCGAATGATCCGGAAGGCATCCTGGACACGATCTGTTCCGCCATGAGCACGATCGCATCGAATACGGCGGTGCTGGGCGGTCATATGGCGGTGGCGCTGGGACTGGAGCACGCGCGCACGATTGCGCAGCATGGCTGGAACCGGGCGGATATCCGCAATTACATCTTCATGAATCACGGCAATCGGTTCATCGATCTGGCGTACGGCCATCGCTACGGCAAGGTCTACAACCGCAATTTACCCAAGTGGTACAAGCGCCAGGACGACACGCGCATTCCGATTATCCACAGCCCGGACAACATCCATTTGTTTGTGATGGGCGGCGAGGCGGGGCGGTTTTCGGCCGTGATTCCGGGGTGGGGACACATGAGTACGCCGGTGTTGCGGCCGGTGGATGTGGCGGCCGCGCCGGAAGGGCCGGATTGTTCCAGCGGCACTTGCACGCTGTAATCGGGAGACCACGATGTTGATGAAAGCAGAAAATGGCCAGGTCCGCGTCTATGATCCACGCGGCGCGATTCGGTCCGTGGCGCTGCCCACGGCGCCGCGGCGGCAACGTCTGGATGGCTTGCGCCTGGGCGTTCTGGACAACTCCAAATGGAATGCCAACAAACTGTTGCGCGGTTCGATCGAGGCACTGCGCAAAGAGATCGATTTTGCCGCGGTGAATTATTACGTGAAGCACAGCTTCTCGAAGGACGCGGCGCCAGAACTGATCGAACAGATCATCGCCGAGAACGATATTGTGCTGACCGCAATAGGCGATTGCGGCTCGTGCACCTCCGGTTGCTTGCGCGACGCGATTGCGTTGGAGCAGCAGGGTGTGCCGACCGCGGTGATCGTGACGACCGAGTTCGTGAAGGAAACGGTGCTGACGCGCCAGGCGCTGGGTATGCACGAACTGGAGCCCATCATCATTGCGCATCCGGTCAGCTCGATCACGATGGAAGAGGTGGCGCACCGGGTGTCGCAGATTCTGCCGCAGGCGCAGGCAGTTTGGCAGGGTTTGCAAAGCGGTGCGGCACAGGAATACCTGAAATCCCATAGAACGCCCGACTGATTGCCGGGTTGCGGCGGCGGTGCCGCCAGGCTGCGTATGCGGCCTGGCTGGACCGGCGGGTTTATTGACGTAGGTTCATGGGCGGGGGCGGGGCATGGGCGCGCTATCCGGATTGCGGGTGCTGGATCTTTCGCGGGTGCTGGCCGGCCCTTGGTGCGCGCAGACGCTGGCGGACCTGGGGGCCGAGGTGGTCAAGGTGGAACGTACCGGCGCGGGGGACGATACCCGGGCCTGGGGGCCGCCTTGGCACAGTACGCCGTCGGGCGGCGAGCGGGATTCCGCTTACTTTCTCAGCGCGAACCGCAACAAGCAGTCGATCGCGGTGGATTTCTCGCGGCCAGAGGGCGCGGCACTGGTGCGCCAGATGGCGACGCGCTGCGATGTACTGGTCGAGAACTTCAAAGTGGGCAGTCTGGCGCGTTATGGCTTGTCGTACGAAGACCTGGCGCCCTTGAACCCGCGTCTGGTGTATTGCTCGATCACGGGTTTCGGGCAACACGGGCCTTATGCGCAGCGCGCGGGCTACGACTTCCTGATCCAGGGCATGGGCGGGCTGATGAGCATTACCGGCATTCCGGATGGACAGCCGGGCGCGGGCCCGCAGAAGGTGGGCGTGGCGCTGACGGATCTGCTGACAGGAATGTACGCTGCCACGGGCATTCTGGCCGCGGTGATGGAAAGCCGGGCCACCGGGCAGGGGCAGCACCTGGATGTGGCGCTGCTGGATGTACAGATCGCCAGCCTGGCCAACCAGGCCATGAATTATCTGGTGGGCGGCACGGCGCCGGGCCGCTTGGGCAATGCGCATCCCAATATCGTGCCGTACCAGGATTTCCGGACCCGCGATGGCTATCTGATTCTGGCGGTGGGCAATGACCTGCAGTTCCGGCGGTTCTGCCAGGTTTGCGGGCAGGCGGCATGGGCGGACGATCCGCGCTTCGCGACCAACCCCGCGCGCATCGCGCATCGGGATGAGCTCGTGGCCTCGATCGCCGCGGCCATGGTGCGGCACGACACGGCGGACTGGATAGCCAAGCTGGAAGCGGCGGGCGTGCCGTGCGGACCGATCAACACCATCGCCCAGGCGTTCGCGGACGAGCACGTGGTGCAGCGGCAGGCTCAAGTGTCGATTGCATCGGCCCGGAAGGGCCAAGTGCCTTCGGTGGCGAATCCGATCCGGTTGTCGCACACGCCGGTGGAGTACCGCCATGCGCCGCCGGGGCTGGGACAGGATACCCGGCAGGTGCTGGGAGAGCTGTTGGCCATGACTCCCGGAGATATCGATCGATTGATGGAGCAAGGGGTGGTGGCAGGCAGCTAAGCCCCCTTCAGGCAGGCGCATCACCATAACCATAGCCTTCAAAGGAGCGAGACATGAAAGCCATTCAATTAGCGGCGGGACTGCTGCTGGGCGCGGCGACGGCGGTGCAGGCCGCGCCGGCATCGGCCGCGCCGGTGTATCCCAACAAGCCGATTACCCTGATCGTGCCGTTTCCGGCGGGCGGGCCGACAGATATCGTGGCGCGGGTGGTGGGGCAGAAACTATCCGCAGACCTTGGCCAGACCGTGGTGATCGATAACAAACCGGGAGCCAGCAGCGTAATCGGTGCGGGCCAGGTGGCGCGGGCGCCGGCGGACGGTTATACGCTGCTGCTGAATTATTCGGGGCACGTGATCAACCCATATTTGAAGGCGGATTTGCCTTTCGATCCGCTGAAGGATTTTGTGCCCATTGTGGGACTGGCATCCACGCCGCAGATTCTGGTTGTGTCGCCCAAGATAAAGGCGAAATCGCTGGCGGAGTTGATCCAGCAGGCCAAGACCTCGAAGGAGCCGCTGAGTTTTGCCTCATCCAGCGTGGGCGCGCCGGGACATTTGGCAGGCGAGCTGTTCGGCCAGATGGCCGGCGTGCGGCTCATGCACGTGCCCTACCGGGGTAGTGCGCCGGCGCTGACGGACTTGATAGGCGGGCAGGTGGACATGATGTTCGATAGCGCGCCGTCGTCGATTACCTTCGTGCGCTCCGGCAAGCTGCGCGCGCTGGGCGTGACTTCTACTGACCGTTCGGCTGTCGCGCCGGAGCTGCCCACCTTGAATGAGTCCGGGCTGAAGGGTTTTGCAATTACCACCTGGTATGGCGTGTGGGCGCCCAAAGGCACGCCGGCGGACATCGTGGCCCAGTTGAACCAGGCGTTGAACAAGGTATTGGCCGACCCCGCCGTCAGGGAAAAGCTGCTGCAGGCCGGAGCGGATCCGCTGGGCGGCTCGCAAGAAGGCTTCGCGGCATTTTGCCAGTCGGAATCGGAACGCTACGGCGCCATTGTGAAAGCCGCGCATATACAGCCTCAGGCGTAAAACGGAGAAAGGCGTGAGCAAGCATGCCAAGGTGTTGATTCTGGGTTCCGGGCCGGCGGGCTACAGCGCTGCTATTTACGCGGCGCGCGCCAATCTGCGGCCGGTGTTGATTACCGGCATGGCGCAGGGCGGGCAGCTGATGACGACCACGGATGTGGAGAACTGGCCCGGCCACGGGGCCGGAATCCAGGGGCCGGAACTGATGCAGCACTTGCAGGCGCATGCCGAACGCCTGGATACCGAGATCATCCTGGACCATATCGTCCAGGTCGATGTGTCGCGGCGTCCGTTCTCGCTGATGGGCGATGGCGGGGCCCGTTATACCTGCGATGCGCTGATCATCGCCACCGGCGCGGCGGCACAGTACCTGGGCCTGCCATCCGAGCAAGCATTCATGGGGCGGGGCGTGTCGGGCTGCGCGGTGTGCGATGGATTCTTCTATCGCGACCAGGACGTGGTGGTGGTGGGCGGTGGCAATACGGCGGTGGAAGAGGCGCTATACCTGGCCGGATTATGCCGTAGCGTGACGCTGGTGCATCGGCGCGACAAGTTCCGCGCCGAACCGATTCTGGTGGACCGGCTGATGGCGCAGCAGGCGACCGGCGTGGTGCGGCTGAAACTGTCCTGCGAACTGGACGAGGTGCTGGGCGATGCGTCGGGGGTGACAGGCGTGCGTCTGCGCCAAGTGCGGACGGGGGAGCGGGAAGCCGTGGATACGCGTGGCGTGTTCATTGCGATTGGCCACAAGCCGAACACCGCCATCTTCCAGGGACAATTGGCGATGGAGAACGGGTATATCCAGACGCAGGGCGGCGCACTGGGGCTGGCCACGCAAACTTCAGTGGCCGGCGTGTTTGCCGCGGGCGATGTGCAGGATCATGTATATCGCCAGGCCATTACCAGCGCGGGCACGGGATGCATGGCGGCGCTGGATGCGCAGCGCTGGCTGGAAAGCCAGGCCGACGTGGTTCAAACTTGAGGTCAGGCTTGTGCCTGCGCGGTCTGGGCATTGCCGTGCTGCCCAGGCCGCTGGGTGATGCCGTGCCTGGATTGCAGCGTATCGAAACGCCCGACCAGCCCCCCACCAGAGATACATGCTCCGCGTCCTAGCCCGCCTGGCCGCTGCCAGGACGCCAACCCGCAGCGGCCATCTCGAAGCTGGCAAAGTCGAACCCGGGCGCGACGGTGCAGCCTACCAGGGTGAAACGCCCCAAGGGCCTGGCGGCTTGCCAGAAGCCGGCGGGCACCACAGCCTGCGGCCGTTCCCCGTTGGCCAGGTCGATCCCCAGCGTGATGTCCTCGACTTGCTCGCCATTGGATACGCTCAGCAGCAAGGGGTCGCCGGCATAGAAATGCCAGACTTCCGCCGCATCGCGGACGCGGTGCCAGTGAGACTTGTCGCCGGCCTCAAGCAAATAGTAGATTGCCGTGGAATGGGCGCGCGCCTGGCCCTGGGCATCGCGGAAAGTTTCGACGAACCACCCGCCTTCCGGATGACGTTGCATGCCCAGGGTGTGGATGATCTGGCTGGCTTCCATGTCGATGCTCGCTGTGTTTCTGGAACGATTGCTTTGGATACGGACCGTCGGCCCATACGTGCAGGCCCGGACCGCCGGTGTCATAGCGTACCGCGGGCTGCGTCAACCGCCGCGCGCGCACGCTGAACCAGCCGCAGCAGCCAGCCCGCCGGCGATTCGGCCAAGGGGCTGGCGGTGCGCCACGATTTTCCTAATAACCCTCGCGGCCGTATCAGCGGCGCGGGGCGTGCCGGCGTCGGGATCGAATGGCCCACATCTGCAGCGCCGAACCCAGCGCGAAGACCAGCAGCCATGCCGCCAACGTGCCGCGCACGATGGGTGATTCCGGTCCGGCGGCCAGAGGGTGGGCAACCGGCAGGCGCGTCAAGGTTTCGTTGATGCCAGGCACCAGCAGCAGGAAGAAGCTGAACGAGAATCCGAACTGGGACAGATACGCTTGTGTGCGCCCCAGCACCGGCAGTCGCGACGCGGCCAAGGCCCCGCCTATGGCCAGCAACGCCAGGATGCCCAATGCGTGGCCCACGTTGAATCCGCCGGTACTGGAAAGCCCGAACGACGTCACCACAGCCAGCACCAGCCCGCCCAGGTAGAGCTTTCCCGAGACGGTGGCGCGCTCGATCCCTCGGTGGCGCCAGAAGCTGTAGACGCCCGCCACAAAGGGAATGGCGCTGACAAGGGTGTGAATTACCCCCAGGGTGGAAAGAGGATGCGGCATTTGATGAGAGCTCCGATAAAGCGGGATGGTGCCTGTTAGTAACCAACTAGTTGGTCGATTGATGGTGCAAAAAAATGCGGCCCGTCCCGATCAGGCCGCCGTCAGCCTGGCGATCGCAGCGCGCGAGACAGCCTGGAAGGCCGCGGGGTCACCGAACGCGCGCGCCGTCAGCATGGCGCCGTGCACGGTGGACATGAATGTCCGGGCCTCCGCGGCGGCGCTGTCCCTCAGCTGGAACTGCCCCTTGGCCGAGCCTTCTTCCAGCACGGCGGCGATCCAGGCGGTCAGGTCGGCGAAATAGCCGCTGACTTCGTCCGCGATGTCTTGGGGAATCATGGGCATTTCGGCCGCCAGCATGGCGCAGATGCATATGGGCGCCGTGCCCTCGCGTATGCATTTGGCCCAGTATTCCGTGTAGGCATTCAGCCGCGCCAGCGGATCGGGCACGTGGGCATCCAGGGCGGCCAGCCCTTCCCGTGCCTGCTGGCGGTGCAGCGTCACCACGGTCAGGACAAGCTCCGCCTTGCTGGGGAAATGATGATGGATGCTGGGCTTGCCGATGCGCACTCGTTCGGACAGGTCGGCATAGCTGAACCCGTTATAGCCGCCGGCGGCTAGCAGCACCTTGGTGTGCTCGGCGATTTCGGCGGCGCGGGGGGAGAGTTCCAGATTCATAGATAGCCAATCTACTAGTTGGTCGGTTGCCTGTCAAGCACCCCATAACGTGCCCCGATGGCGCGACGCACGGTGTTGCCGTGCGTGCGCCTGCCTTTTCGATTTACGGCCCGTTTACTCCGGCTTGATCCCGGCCGCCTTGACCACCCCGCCCCACTTTCGCAATTCAGCCTTCTGGAAGTCATCCAGCTCCGCGGCGGTCGTCGTCCAGGCCTGGGTCGCCGAATGGCGGAAGAAATCCTGGGCGCCCTGGCTGCCCACGGCCGCCACCAACCACTGCCGCAAGGCATCGGCTACCGCGGCGGGCGTGCCGCGCGGCACGTAGGCGGCAAACCAGTAACCCATGTCGTAACCTTTGATGCCGGCCTCGTCCAGGGTCGGCACCTGGGGAAGCTGCGGCAGGCGCTCCCGGGTAGATGCGCCCAGCGGGCGCAATCTGCCGGCTTCGATCTGCAACAAGCCGGTGACGGTGTCGATGACCATCATGTCGATATGGCCGCCCAGCAAATCATTGAGGGCATTGGGGTTGCTGTTGTAGCCCACCCAGACGATATCGGTGCCGGTCAGCTGCTTGAGCATTTCCCCCGCCATGCGGCTGGACGAATTGCCGCTGCCGAAGCTCAGTTTTCCCGGATCCTGCCGGGCGGCGCGGACCACATCGTGCACCGTCTTGAATGGCGCGTCCGCGCGCACCACCAGCACCTGGCCGCCGCGTCCCAGGCCGGTCAGGGGCATGAAGTCCGTCATCGGGTCGTACGGAAGCTTCTTGAAAAGATGGGGGTTGGCGGCCTGCGTCGTGTTGGTGGTGATCAGCACGGTATAGCCATCGCCGCGGGCACGGGCGACATGCTGCGCGGCGATCATGCCGCTTGCCCCCGGCCGCTTTTCCACCACGACGGCCTGCCCGGCCTGTTCGGTGACGGACGCCGACAGGGCGCGCGCCAACAGGTCGGTGGCGCTGCCGGCGCCGAATGGCACCACGAAAGTGATGGGTTTGTCGGGATAATCGGCGGCGTGCGCCGGCCAGGTGGCGGCGAAGCCGAGAAGCAGCGAAACCGCCGCCTGGCGGACCTTGCGTATTAACGTATGGGTCATGATGGTTGTCTCCTCAGTCGCGTGCGCGCCGCGCCAGGAAATCGCGCACGGTGGTTTTGTGTTCTTCTCCGCATAGCAGAATGGCCTGCATGGCCGCGGCTGCCTCTAGCGCCACCGGCAATGTCGATTCGGCGGCGTCCAGAACGAGGCGCTTGGCCATGCGCAGAGCCTGGGGCGGGTTGGATGCGATCCGCTTTGCCAACGCGGTACTGGCTTCATCCAGGGCGTCGGGTGCCACCACGCGCGACACCAGGCCCAGCTGCAATGCCGTGGCGGCATCGATGAACTCGCTGGTCAGCGTCAGTTCCAGCGCCTTGGCCCTGCCCACCAGCCGCGACAGGAACCACGCGCCGCCTATGCCGGACACCAGTCCCAGCCGCAGAAAGCTCTCCGCGAACGTGGCGCGAGTACTGGCCACGCGCAGGTCGCACATCAGCGCCAGGTCGCAGCCCGCACCGACCGCGGCGCCGTTGACTGCCGCGATGGACGGCATCTGCAATGCCTGCAAGGCCAGGGTGATGCGATGCAGCGTTGATTTCAGCCTGGCGCGCACCTGTAGCGCCGTTCCCTGCATCAAGTCGGACCCGCGCTCCATGTCCTTCACATTGCCACCCGTGCAGAAGTGGCTGCCGGTGGACCTCAGCAGTACACAATGCACGTCGGGCAGCGTATTCGCCTGCTCCAGCGCGTCGGCCAGCGCCTGCGCCATGTCCACCGACATGGCGTTGCCGGTGCGGGGGTCGTTCATGCTCAGTACGAGCACGCCATCGGCAATGTCCTGCCGGACCAACCCCGGTGCTGCGGATTCATCGGAACGCATTGCGGTCTCCTCTTTTTCATGTCGTGGGTTGTGATGCCATGGCCAGTGCGCCGCCTTCGACCATGGCATCGATCTCGGCCGCGCTGTAGCCGCACTCTCGCAGCACCTGGCGGTTGTGCTGCCCCAGTGTGGGAGCGGCCATGGCGGTACCCTGGCCGGCCATTGCGCCGGCCGGCCCGGGTGCGAAACCGGGCATGCGGACCTTCCCGGCCACCGGATGCTGCATCCAGCTGTCGATGCCACTGGCGGCGTATTCCGGCGATTGGACGACGTCGTCGTAGCTGGCAACCGGCGCGCACAGAATGTCGTGCTGCATCAACAGGTCTATCCACGCCTGCGTGGTGCGCCGCTGGAACAGCGGGGTCAGGGTGGCGCGCAGCGCATCGCGGTTCGCGACGCGGCTGGCGTTGCTGGCGTAGCGCGGGTCGAGCTCCAGCGCGGGCACGCCCAGCACGGCACACAGGGCCTGCCAGCGCTGGGGATGGTAGGCGGCCACCATGATCCAGCCGTCGCGGGTACGGTAGGCCTCGTTGGGAGCGGCGTATGGCGCCGCGCTGCCGGTCCGGGCCGGCAGCGCCCCGGCGGCGAAGTACGAGGCAAGGCCGATCTGCTGCAGCATCAGCGTTGCGTTGTACAGGCTGATGTCCAGGTACTGGCCCTGTCCGGTATGCTGCGCCGCGTTGCGCGCCGCCAGGATGGCGATGGTCGCCAGATAGCCGGTGACCATGTCCGCGACGGGAATCGCGACCTTCATGGGTTCGCTGTCCGCGCTGCCCAGGGTGCTCATCAAGCCGCTGGCGGCCTGGATGATGCCGTCCACGCCGGGGCGGTCGCGCAGCGGCCCCACCTGGCCGTAGGCGGAAATCGAGCAATACACCAGGCGGCGGTGGCTGCCGGCCAGCGCGGCGTAATCCAGGCCGAATGCGCGCATCACGCCCGGCCGGAAATTCTCCACCACCACGTCCGCGCCCTGTATCAGCCGGCGCGCGGCATCCCGGCCGTCCGGAGATTTCAGGTTGAGCGCCACGCCGCGCTTGTTGCGGTTGACGCTGAGGTATACCGCGCTTTCTCCCGCGATCCAGGGCGGGCCGATGCGCCGTCCCAGCTCTCCCTCCGGAGGCTCGATCTTGACCACATCGGCACCCATGTCGGCCAGCATCATGGTGCACACGGGACCCGCCAGCACATGCGAAAAGTCGATTACTCGCAAACCGCGCAAGCTGCGCTCGAACATACCCTGGCTCCTGGACGGCACGGCGCGACTGGCGGCCGTGCATGCTTGTCATGGCAGGCAGGATAGGCAGCGGCACCCGGAGGGGCAATCGACTTTATCGTCGCTATGCGTTGACTTTTTGTAAAAGCCCGCCCGCAGGCGGCTGCTCAGGAAGCCACGAGCGCCGCCAGCCAGTCGCGGAACGCGCGCAACGCGCCGGATGACGGCCTGCCCGTAGGCCAGGCGAAGTAATAGGTGTAGTCGCCGCGGTCGAGCACCATGCCCAGCGGGGCCTCCAGCGTGCCGTCCGCCAGTTCTTTTTCGATGAGCGCTTTCTGGGCCATGGCCACGCCGTGGCCTTCGATGGCCGCCTGATAGGCAAGCAACGAGGTTTCGTACTTCATGCCCTGCCCGGGGTGCACGTGGCGCAGGCCCGCCGCGCGCAGCCACAGCCCCCAGTCGTCCGGGCGCGCCATGGAATGCAGCAGCGTCTGCGCCGCCAGTTGCTTCTTGTACTTCAGACGCATGGCCGGCGCCGCCACGGGAATGAGTTCGTTGCGTACCAGTCGCAATGTGCGCACGCCCGCCCAACGGCCTTCGCCCAGTTCGATGCCGGCATCGATGTCTTCGCGCTGGAAGTCGAGCGGGGCGAACGAAGTCGTGACCTGCACGTCGATATTCTTGTGCAGCTGGTGGAAGCCGGCCAGGCGCGGAATCAGCCAGCGAACCGCGAAGGTAGCCGGCGAGCGTATTCGCAGGGTATCGCGGCCCGAACTGCTGCGGGTTACCGCCTGCGTGGCTTCCCGCAAGGCGGCGAACAGGGGCATCAAGTCGGACAGGTAGCGCGCGCCGGCGGGAGTAAGCTCCAGCCGGCCGCGAACACGCGCGAACAACGCTGTTCCCAGATAGCTTTCCAGCGCGCGGACTTGCCTGCTCACCGCCGCGGGGGTGACGCATAATTCGTCCGCAGCCTTCGAGATGCTGAGCAGCCGGCCCGTGGCCTCGAAGGCCCGGGCGGGATTCAGGGGGGGCAGGAGATCGCGGCGGGCCATGGTCGGCAGAGCGGAACACGGAATGCGCCGCTACTATAACGCCAAAGCCCTTGGCCTCAGCTGTCCAGCCCGCCCATCAGCACGTACTTCACTTCGACGTATTCCTCGATGCCGTAGAAGCTGCCTTCGCGCCCGTAACCGGATTGCTTGACGCCGCCGAACGGCACTGACGCCGTGCTGACCGACCCTGAATTCAGGATCACCATGCCCGCCTGGATATCCCGGGACATGCGGAATGCCCGCCCGACGTCCCGCGTATAAGCATAGGCCACCAGGCCGTATTCGGTATTGTTGGCTCTTTCGACCACCTCGTCCTCGCGGCCAAAACGGTAGACAGGAAAGACGGGCCCGAAAATCTCGGTACGGGCTATTGCCATTTCGTCATTCAGGCCGGTCAGGATAGTCGGCTCGTAGAACAGCCCGCCTTTGGCATGGGGCTTGCCCCCCAGCAGTGCCGACGCACCCTGCCGCCGAGTGTCTTCCACCAGGCGCGCCACCTTGTCGAAGCCCGCCTGGTTAATGAGCGGGCCGACCACGAATTCCTGCTGCATTCCGCTGTCCACGCGTACCTGGGCGACTTTTTCGGCCAGGGCGGCAACGAAGCGATCATGTATGGCCTCTTGCACATAGATGCGGTTGGGCGAAATGCAAACTTGCCCCGAATTCCTGAGCTTGGCGGCCACCAGGCCCGCCACGGCCTGTTCCACGTCGGCATCGTCGAAGACGATGAACGGCGCGTTGCCGCCCAGTTCAAGCGTCATCTTCTTCAGCGCGCGCCCGCTGGCGGTCGCCAGCAGCTTGCCCACCGCGGTGGACCCGGTGAAGGAGATCTTGCGGATGCGGTCGTCCTGTGTAAACAGTTCGCCGATGGCCTGCGGGTTTCCGGTCACCATCTCGAATACGCCCTCGGGAATGCCCGCCTTGCGGGCGTACTCCAGCAGCTTGTATGCCGTCAGCGGCGTTTCCTCGGACGGCTTGATCACCATCGTGCAGCCCGCCGCCAGCGCCGTGGCCACCTTGCGAGTAATCATCATGAAAGGAAAGTTCCAGGGCGTGATGGCCGCGGTGGGGCCGGCCGGCTCTTTCATGACCAGGACAGCGGCATTGCCTGCGTGCGACGGAATGGTGTCGCCATACACCCGCTTGGCTTCTTCGGCATACCACTCGATGAAACCGAGCCCGTAGTCGATTTCACCCAGGGCTTCGGCGAGGCATTTGCCGTTTTCGTTGACCATGATTTCGGCGAAGGCTTGCCTGTCGGCGCTGACCAGTTCGAACCAGCGGCGCAGCATGTCGCCGCGTTCCTTGGCCAAGGTGCGCGACCAGGCGGGGAAGGCGGCGCAAGTCCGGTCTATGGCGGCCTTGACCTCGGCGACACTCATGTCGGGGGCTTGCCCGACGATGGACCCATCGGCGGGATTGATGACGTTGATCATGATGTTTGCGGTTCCAGTTGATTGCCACGTCGGGTCGAGCGAAATGCGGCGACCCGGTGCTTGAATAATAGTTATGAGTAAACTGGATATGAATGGCTTTCAATCTGCTATTCTTGCCTGATCCTATGAGTGTTGAAATTTCGACGCAACCCCAGAAAACTATCCGGCCTGGTCTACGGAGGGCCTGACGATGACTGCAGCAGGCAACGCCGCCTCACGCGGGGCGCGCACCCTGGACAGGCGCCTGGCGACCATGCTGGAACGCCTGGCGCCTTGCGAGGGATACAACCTGAGTGCCTTGCCCGATGTCAGGTTCTTGCGCTCCAACCGTCCTTTGTCCGCCGTGCCGGTGCTTTACGACCCTGGCATCGTGTTCGTGTGTCAAGGCAGGAAGCGCGGGTACTTTGGCGACCAGGTCTACCTCTACGACGATCAGCACTATCTGGCGGTTTCGGTGCCGGTGCCGTTCACCATGGAAACCGACGCCAGCGCCCGGGAACCCCTGCTGGCAATCTACATGCATCTCGACTTGAAGCTGGCCGCGGATTTGATGCTGCAGATCGATCAGCATGGCGGGATAGAACCCGCGCAACCGCGCGGCCTGATGTCCACGCCAATGGACTCGCGGTTATGCGAATCCCTGGTGCGTTTCCTGGAAGCCATGAGCCGCCCGCTCGAGTCCCGGATACTCGGCCCGGCGCTGGTTCGGGAGATCTATTTCCATGTGCTCACCGGAGAACAGGGCGCATCGATGCGGGCGGCGCTGGCCATGCATGGGCAGTTCGGCAAGATCGCCCGTGCGCTGCGCCGCATTCACGCATCGTTCAATGCCGATTTCAGCGTCGAGCAACTGGCGCGGGAGGCGGGAATGAGCGTGCCCACCTTCCATACGCACTTCAAGGCGGTAACCGAGACTTCGCCCGTGCAGTACGTGAAATCGATACGCCTGCACCAGGCCCGCCTGCATATGGTGCGCAATGGCATGACGGCCGCGGCGGCAAGCGCCGAAGTCGGCTACGACAGCCCCTCTCAGTTCAGCCGCGAGTTCAAGCGCCTGTTCGGGCGCAGCCCGGTCGAAGAAGTCAGGCGGATGAAGGCGGAATTCGCCGTTCCGCCGGCCCACGCGGCTTCCGTGTATGTGTCTTCACACTGAGAATACGGCCGCTGTTCGCCATTCAGGGCGAGACGACGTTGTGCAATAGCCCGCGGCCGGCCCCGCTGCTATCCATTGGCAAGGGCTTGCATTCCTTGATGCTCCCCACCCGGGGCGTGGCCGGCGGGCCGTCGCCGGCGACATTCCCGGCGAATTCGCGGATCCGCTCCGCGAGTGCCGGCGTCGGCTTTTCATAACTGTAGCAATATGGCGGCTGCGGCACGCGTTCGGGACGGTAGTCCTGCAGCACCGGCACGGCATCGCCCAGGTACAGGTTGTCTTTCACGCGCAAGAAGGCCTTGTAGCCGCGCGTGTAGCCATGCCGGGCCTTGCGTTTCTCGTAGGCGCCGCGATCGGACTCGCCGTTCTTCAGCGCGGTCCGCCCGGGCGCAACAGGTATATAGCGGCAGTAGTTCACGTTGATGCCTTCCACCGTGGGGAAGAATTCGGGTTCCACGCATTTGCGCTGCGCATCGTTGCTGAATATGTTGCCCTCGACCCGGGCCCGGGCTTCCAGGCTGAAGCTCATGCCGTAGAAATCCCAGTTCTCCAGCAGGTTGTTGAACAGGTGGAAGTTGCCGAACTGGGCCCTCGGGTTGCGCTGCACGGTATTGAAGAAGTAATTGTGGTGCAGCGTCACCCGGGCGATGGAATCGCGGTCGTAGTTCTTGAACAGGTCTTTCGAGGTGATGTTGTTCAGCAACATCACCTTGTTGGAGTCATGGAACTTCGTCCATGAGATGGTCACGTCGGTAGCGCCGTTCTTCACGTTGAGCAGGCGGTCGGACATGCGCGCGAGGTCGAGGTGGTTCACCCAGACGTCGCGGCTGCCGTTGGCGATGTTCACTGCCTGGGTGAGCCTGTTCAGGCGCCCGTTGATGGTGAGATGCGTGAGTATGACGTTGTTGCTGCCGTACACGCCCAGGCCATCGTCGATCAGGGTGACTTTCCTGCCGCGTCCGTCGATCGTCGTATTCGACGGCACGCGCAACTGCGAGTCCAGGACGATGGTCATGTCGGACGCGAAGCGGATCCAGGCCGGTTCTTTCCTGGCCTGCTGCAGGGCGGCGCGCAGCGTCCCGGGGCCGGCATTCCGGTCGGAGGTCACCTCGATGAACCTGCCGCCCAGCCCGCCGGTGGCCCTGGCGCCGTAGCCTTCGCGTTGCTGCAACAGAGAAGAGATGAACGAGCAGCTTTCAACCGGGCTCCGGCACGATTCATTCGCCGCGGCGGCGCAGCCGTACAGCATGGCCACGGCGAGCAGCCAGCGCATCAGGTTCGTTCCCGGTGTCATCGAGGCTTGCTCCTCATTGCCGCGCGGACCGGTCCGCGGATGCTACGTGGCGCCAGATTCCCCCGCTCAGGCGCAGGTTCTCCGGCGGCCCCGCCAGATGCTGCCTGAGTCGCTCGAAGTAGGCTTTCTGCCATCGCTGCGAGTACGCCTCGGCATCCTCGCCGGGCTCCACGGCGGGCAGCATTTCCAGGGTGTAGGCCACCTGGCCGTTCTCCCAGCGGGGGGCGTAGAAGACCGAGGGCACGCCATGCCGGTGGGCCAGGTGGGAGGCAAAGCTGGAGTACGTCACCTGTTGCCCTGCGAAGTCGGTGCGCGGCGCGGCCGGGTTCGCCGCGCCGTCTATCGCCAGGCACAGCACATAGCCCGATCCGAGCGCGCGCATGCAAGCCTTGGCGACCTGCGCCTCGGTCTGGTCGGCGGTCGAGATGAGGGCCGCGGAATAACTGCTCTGCGCGACGCTGGGCGCCGTCGCCAGCCAGCGCGAGGGAATGCCCAGCAGTTCCAGGGCCATCAGCCCGGCGTACATCGGACCGACGTGCGCGGTGGCGACGACCACGCCCCGGCCGGCCGCCAGCAGCGGCGCGAAAAAGCGCTCGGCCGTATCGAGCTCGCCCAGCAGATGCATGGCCTCTTCGGCGCTGTCTTCGCGGCATTCGAGCCAATCGAGCAAAAGATGATCCACCAGGTGGCCCCAGCGCGCCCGGCGCTCCCATTGGGCGCGATCGGCGGCGGGGTCGCCGCGCAGCGACCAGGCCCAGTCGAGCCGGGGTTGCGGTATGGGCGCCGTATCCAGCCGCGCCTCCAGCTCGGCCATGGCCTCCTGGAACGTGCCCGGGAGTTGGGCGCCGCGTTGCGCGACGTGTTGTTCGAACAGCGTTTCGGCCGCCTGCTTGCGGCCCGCCTGGGATAGCGCGCCGATGGCGGCGCGCTGCCAGATCAGTTTCCCGGGGGATTGCGCGACCAGCTTCATCAGCTGATCGGCGGCCTCGTCATATTGCTGGGTATAGCGCAGCGCCCGGGCATAGAGGCCGCGCGTCTGCTCCAGCTCGGGCGCCAGGTCGACGGCCTGCTTGAGGGGCGCCACCGACTCCTTGTAGCGCCCGGCCCGCAACAGCGTTTCACCGTAGAGCGACAGCAGCCGCACATCTTGCGGCGATGCCTGCAACCCTGCTGCGAAATGCGCCAGGGCGTGTGTCTTGCGATCTTCCTCGCCGGCGCGCCGGAGGTGGGCCATTCCCAGGGACGTGCGCAAGGCCGGGCAGTCGCGCCCGGCGTCCAGCGCGGCATTGCCGAGCTGGATCGAGGCTTCGATTCGGCCATCCTCGAGCAAGGCGCGCACGGCCATCGTGGCCGCGCGTTCGTTGGGCAGCTGGTCGGCGTGCAAGTCCGCCGCGATGTCCGCCGCCTCGGCCGCGTCGCCGTTGCGCACGAAGGCCAGCATCCAAGCGTGCGCCTGGTCGGGATGGCGCTTTGCCATGCCGACGGTCGCGCGGGCTATTCCGGCGGCGTCGGCCACGCGGCCGGCTTGCACGCGCAACTGGATCCGCGCCGCGTGCAGGTCGGCCGCATCGGGGGCGAGGCGGGCGGCCGCGTCCGCCTCGGCGATGGCGCGTTCCCATTGCTCGGTACGACCGAACAGGCTTGCCAGCAGGCGCCGCTCGTCGGCGCGCAAGGGATAGGCCTTGACGAGTATTTCGAGCGCGGCGATTGCCGGGGCGAGCCGGCCAGCCCGCACCAGCGGTGCGACCAGCAAGCGGCGAACGTCGCGCCAGCCGTCGCGTGCCTGCGCCAGTACAGGTTCGAGCGCGGCCATCCCGTCCGCCGGATCCTCCGCGGCAAGGATCGCCTGGATGACTGCGCGCAACTGGGCGGTGGCGTCGGGCGCGGCGGCACGGGCCGGGACTGCCGTATCAACCATGACGCAGCCCCCTGAACAACGCCATGATCGCGCGGAGGATGAACATGAGCACGAAGCCCAGCGCCAATGCCTGCAGCAGCAGGATCCCGGTGCGCGGGCTGCTGGGCTGGTCCGTCGGCACCGGCTGCGCGATGATGGACAGATAGCGCTGCAGGCGCAGGGCATCGGTCACGGCCTGCTGGTGCGACTGCTGCGCCAGCGTAAGGTTCGAGTCCGCGAAGGCCTGGGCATTGCGCAGCGCCTCGTACGATTTCAGCTGCTTCGCTTCCGTATTGCCTTCGCCGCTCAGGCGGTGGCGCAATGCCGCCAGCCGTTTTTTCAGGGCCGCGACCTGCAGTTCCGCGGGCCTGAGCATGAAATGGTCTTTGTTGCCCAGGGCGCGGATCTTGTCGAGGTTGATCTGCGCGGTGCTGAGCTCGGCTTCGAGCTGGCTGGACAGGTTCAGCAGCATCGCAACGGTGGCGGTCGGGTCGATGTTGCCGTGTGTGGTGCGCCACGCCGTCAGGGCTTCCCGGGCGGCGAGCGCCTTCTGTTCGGCGAGCCTGACCGAGGCCTCGCTCACCTTGAGCTTGTCGGCCACGCCCTTCTTGTTCATGGAGCTGACAAAATCCTCGGCCAGGCTGATGAGCGCCTTGGAAAGGACTGCGGCGTCTTCCGGCGAGTACGCGCTGACGCGCAGCACGTCGATCTGCTCCAACGGATTGAACGACACGTGCACGGACGCGCGATACGCGCGGTAGAGCTCGTCCTCGCTCGAGTCTTCGGAAAGATGGTTGAGCGGGTCCAGGCCAGGCCGGACCAGGAAGCGGCGCAGGCCGACTTTCTGGTCGAGCTGCTGCATGCAGTCGCGCGACTTGAGGAAATCGTTCACCGCCCAGCCGTCCACGAAGCCGCCCAGCATGCCGCCCGAGCTTCCGGTGGTCAGCAGGCTGGCGGCCCCGCCCATGGCGGACTGCTGGCCGGACCCGGACTGCACGAAGAACCGCGACTCGGCTTCATAGCGCGGCGTCGCGATGAAGAGCGCATAGACCAGGGCGATCGCGACGGGCGTCACGACGATGAAGGCGTTGATCCAGCGGTGGCGACGGCGTTCGCGCACGGCCGAGCGCCGCTCCCGGCGGCGGCGCTCGATCTCGGAGCCTCCCTCAGAGGCCGAGCTGCCCGTCGTCGAAGCTGCCGAAGACATCGTCGCCTGGGCTGCCGGATTCACTCCTTGGTCGTCTCGGGGGGAACCTGCGGATGCACTGGTCGAGGTCGTCCTCGATGCGGAGCGCGCTTCGTTCATAAATTAGGCCTTTGAAGCAATAGTCCGCCATCTGGTTCTGGCGGTAACTAGAAAAAATGAGTGTCCGGCCAACCAGCCGCTCTTCGAACAGCGCCAGCCACAGACGGGTGAAGCGGCAGGGTTCGAAGGGGATAGAACCTTCGATCACGTAGACGTCGAAGGCCGGCGCCAGCGCCAGGGCGAACGAGAATTCCTGCCGCACATAGAGCGGCCAATGTTCCATGGGCCGGGCCAGGCTTTGGGGCTCGCTGACCAAGTCGGCGACCAGTTCGTACGTGGCATCGGCGTCGATCTCGTACATCTCGCTCACGAACTCGATCATGCTGCGGCCGGTCGCCTTGCCGCGGATGAATCCTTGCCGGCCTATCGCCCAGGACACGTTGCCGTCATGCTTGACGAAGCCCTGGCGCGGCGGGCGCAGGTTGCACAGCAGGTCGATGATCTGGCGGTGCATCTCGGGCGCGTGCGACAACAAGGCATAGCGCCCGACGGGAATATCGAGATCGGCATTCGCAAGCAGCGACTGCCGGTCGCCGAAGGCATAGGGTTCGTCGGTTACGCCGTTGAGGTGGATCATTCTTGGGTGCTCACATCGGCTGGACGTTGGGCCGGGCCAGGTGTTCGGCTGCCAGGGCGACCACCATCAGGAAAACCAGCGAAGTCAGGAAATAGCCCAGGCTCGCGTCTGTCGAGTCATAGGATTCGAAGTACACGGAGCGCATCAACTGCATGCCATGCGCGAAGGGCGACCACAGCATCCAGGGCCGCAGCTGTTCCGGCAACTGCTCCGAGACGAAGAAGACGCCCGAGAAAATCTGCAGAAAGCGCTCGATGATGGGCGCGAGCCGCAGAAAGAACCGCCAGAAAGTCGCTATCGCGCCGAAAAGCACGCCCATCGCGGCGGCGCAGCATCCCATCAGCACGATATAGAGCGCGAGCCCGGCCCAGCTTTGCGGCAGCGTGATGAGACCCAGGGCATGGCCGGCGCTGATCAGCACCGCGAACACGGCGATATATATCGACACGTAGATGACCGCCTGCACCAGTGCGCACATCAGCGGCGTCACGCCCTGGAAGTTCAGCAGTCCGCGGGACGAGATGTACGCGCCGCTGCTGCGGAAGATGATCTGCCGGAACATGATCCATGTCGTCGCGCCCAGCAAGGAGAACGTCTGTACATCCATGCCGAGGATGTAATGCGTGCCCATCAGGATGTACAGCGACGAGATCAGCGTCAGCAGCACCACCGGGCCGACCAGCGCCCATACCAGGGCGATCCGGCTTTCGCCGTGCATGACGTGCAACTGGTGGATCAGCATCGCCATCAGCGTGCGCCCGACCGGTCGGCTCTTGCCAGCGTGGTGCGGGTGATGCCCGCCATGGAGGTACTTCAGGCGTTCCCGCAATATTGCCAGGTCGCCGGCTTCGCCCTTGGATAGTTCGATTTCCAGCGCAATGTCGTTGCGCGAGGCGTGCCGGCGGGCTTCGCGCGCCTCGTCCTGCTTGCGCCGCTGCACGCGCCGCGCATGCGCCGCGGCCAGGCGCCCGTCCTCCGCCACCAGCCGGGTCGGCATGTACCCGGACGCGAAGACGTCGACGCCCGCGCGGATATCCAGCTCCAGCAGGCGCACGATGAGGCGCAGCCGCCGCCGAGAAAAGTCGGCCAGCGTCTCGTCGACCGCGCTGCGCGCGATCTCCGTATCCAGCTCTGCCTGTACGGCCTCGTACACCGCCCGCCGGGCGGCCACGGAATCGTGCGGCTCGCCCTGCAGACGCGCCACCAGGGGCTTGAGCAGGACGGCCGGGGTGGCCTTTGCCTCGAACAGCGCGGCCGGATCCAGGCGCCAGGCGGCAACGCCCGATCCCACCGTGTAGTTGCCGTCTTTCCGGCGCGCGCGCCAGTTCTTGATCCGGTCCTCGTTGCTCATCGACACGCTATTGAGTCACCGCGGGCGTGCTGCCGGAGTCGCTGTCGATGGCGCGCGTGGCGCTGAAGCCGGCGCTCATGGTGACGCGGAACGCTGACAGGACCTTCTGCACCTGGGTGAACGGCGCGTCCGATATGTAGATGGCCTGGCCTTCGTGGACGGTGAATTCGCGCGCCAGGGCCACTTGCTCCGGACGCGTGAGGTCGAACTGATAGACCACCGGCAGCATGTCCGGCTTGCCGTCGACGCCGGCCTTGGCCGGCGTGAACAGGAACACGGAGCGCGGGTCCGCCAGCTTGTCGTCCAGCCCCCTGGCGTCGGCCAGCGCGTCCAGCACGCTGTAGTTGCGCTTGCTGATGGCCACGCGGCCCTGGTTGCCGGCCGCGCCCAGTACGGTCAGGTACTCGCGCGCGTCGTAGGCGGTGATCACGTCGCCCGGACGCAACAGGATGTCATTGGCCTGGTTGCGATAGATATCCGACAGCCGCACCGACGCCACCTGGTTATCGCGGCGCAGGCTGATGATGAGCTGCTCGGGGTTGGTCTGTACCGGAGCCGCCTGCGCCAGCGCGCTGCTCAAGCGCTGCGAGGTCTGGGTAATGGGATACATGCCGGGCTTGGTCAGGTTGCCTTGCACGGTCACCATTTGCCCGCGCGCACCGGCGGCGCGGGTGACGCTGACGTCGGCGCCGATGACGAGCCGGCTCAGCCGCGCAACGACGGCGTCGTGCAACTGCGCCAGCGTCAGGCCGGCGGCGTGGAACTTGCCCAGAATGGGGAAATGCACATTCCCGCCCCGGTCGATCTCCTGGATGCCCAGGTCGCTGACGCCGGAAGGATCCGCCGCGAAAACGCCCAGCCCGTCGCGCTCCCAGACTTTCACGTTGATGCCGTCGCCGGGAACCAGGCGGTCGAAGCCGGCCTGCGTGAGGTCGCGGTAGCGCGTGGGGAAATCGGCGACTTCGGGTACCCGGCTCGCCATCGCGAGTTCGCGCGAGACGGGCTTCACCACAATATCCTTGGCGTCGTTCGCGCTGGTCATCTCGCGCAGCATCGGGCCGGAGCGCGGCAACTGGCAGCCGGTGAGCGCCATGGCGGCAAACAGCGCCATGGCAATGGCCGTCTTGCGCCGGGGGCCAAAGGCCGGGGCGTTCATTTGCATAGAAACGTTTCTCTCCAGGAGTTCGGGCAGCCTCAGCCGGCCATCAGGCCAGCATCCGGCGCATCGGCTGGAAATCGATGCGCTCGTCGTTCTGCGACATGGGCATGATGGGCGCGCACAGGGCCAGGAACTTGGCCAGCATCGCGTCGAGGGAGAACAGCTTCTGCGCGCGATGGCGACTGTGCTCCTTCAGGATCTCGTTGCCGCGCACCTGGTCCGCCATCGAGACGACTTTCTCGCATGCCTCGTGCAGGTCCGGGTGCTCCACGTCGCCCAGCAGGTGGCCGGTCACGCCTTCCTCGAAGCACTCGCCCGCGCCGCCGGCGGGCGTCGAGACCACCGGCACGCCCAGGAGCTGGGCTTCGATCAGCACGTTCGGCAAGCCTTCGTAGCGCGACAGCAGCACGCTGACATCCATGCGCGAATACCAGAAGCCCACGTGGTTCGACAGGCCGACCAGCAGCAAGCGGTTTGTCACGTGCAGTTCTTCCGCCAGCGCGACGATGTTGTCGTGCAGGCGCCCGTCGCCCACGATGACGAAACGCGCCCGCGGCCGCTGCTTCAGGTAGAGCGCCGCCAGCTTGATCCAGAGTTGTGGCCGCTTGTCCGGCTCCAGGCGGAACACGCCGCCGATCGTCTCGGTAGCGTCGGAAGTGCTGGCCTCGAAGGCCTGCCACTTCTGCTCGTCGGCGGCAGCCGCATCGGTCGACAAGTCCGGCACGCCGTTGTAGAGGACATGGAAGCGCACGATCGGGATGCCGAGCCATTCCGCGTAGGCCTCGGCGGCCTTGCAGCTATTGCTGACGAAATGCACGCCCGGCACTTGCGCCAGCGCCTGGTACAGCTCGGGATACTCTTCGCGGAAGCGATCCTTGCGGATATTCGGCGGCAGCCCGCGAAACACGAGGTGTATGGTCGGCGCGCCGGCCAGCAGCGCAGCCAGCGCGCCGAACAGGCACGTGCCGTCCTGCCACAGGCTCACCACGTCGAACGCGTTGGCTCGCAATACCGGAGCGAGGCGCGTCACGCCATAGTGCACCGGCGGGGGCAATTGCTCCAGCAAGCGGTTCAGGGTGTCGTCGGGCACGGACTGGTGCGCGACCGACACGGCGGGCAGATGGTTGATTTCGGTGACCGGGATCTGCGCCTTGGTCAGCACGGGCAGGAAGAAATCGAGACCCTGCTTCTTGCTGGAGCCGGCAGGCTCGGTGTGCTGTTTCACCAGCACCTCGACCTTCTTCGGCCGCACCAGCACGGGAAGGGACCACTGCTCGGGCGTGTTGGCCATGCGGGTCAGTTCGCTGGCAAGCCGCGTGAGCTGGCGCTCGGCGCCGCCCGGCCCGAGGCTGCCCGTCACCAGCGCGACCGAGATCGGCTTGTCCGGGGTGTGCTCGGGGATCCGCCGGTTGCGGAAATGCAGGATCGCATGCTTCATCGAAACGATCCTGATGTCCTTGCCGGCCAGGTTGCCTTGCGGCTCAAGCGCCTGGTAGAAGGCGAAATCGCTGGCGAGCTCGTCGGCAAGCTCGGCCGCCTTGCTGCCGGGCGCCAGTTGCTGGGCGACCGGCGCGATCACCTCGAACGCGTCGGCCAGCAGGCCGCGCTTGCGCAGGCGCTTGGCGAACTCGACCCGCGTATTGCGGTCCGGATACTGCGAGATCAGCCGGCGGAACAGCGCGTCCGACTGTTCGTGCGCGCGAATGTCGCTCAGCAGCTTGGCGCGGGCGACCAGCCTGTCGGGATTCTTGCTCGATTCGGGCAGATGGCGGTCGACCAACGCCAGGGCGTCGTCGACATGCCGCTCTTTCACCAGGCGGGTGGCGCGATAGCGGACGATCTGCAGGTCGTCCGGGCATTCTTGCAACAGCTTTGCCCATTGCTCGGACATGCCCTCGTTCAACCCGGCCGCTTCCTTCAGCCTGAGGAGCAGGAAGCGCACCTTGGGGTCCGACAGGTGGTCGCGCGCCAAGGCCTGCGCGCGGGCCAGGTTGGCCTGCGCCACCTGGACCCGGCTCGAGGCGGTGACGATCTCTTCCAGTTGGTTGTGGATCCGCTGCAGGTCGGACGCGAGGTGCTCTTGCTCCGTGATCAGTACGTCGTTCATGCCGCCTTCCTGCGATTGAGCTTTTCGATCCACGCCAGGCAGCGCTCGATGTAGTGATCGAACTGCGCCGGATTGTCCGAACGTTCCTTGAGCTTGCGCCAGTACGGCAGCGCCTGCTCGAAGCGATGCAGGCGCATGGCGCCCACCGCGGCCAGGCGCAGGCCGACGGGATCGTCGGGTACGAGCTGCAGGATCTTCTCGCCCAGCGCCAGGCGCTCGGTCGTGCTCGATGCATCCAGCGCGCGCGCTTCCGCATACAGCACGGCGAGGATGCGCCGCTTCTCGTGATCGACTTCCGTCATCTGCGGCCACGATTGCGCGACGCGGTCCAGCAGATTCCAGGCTCTGCGCGGATCGCCGGCGGATAGGATCTCGCGGGCGCCGCGGATCGCGCGGGGGCCGAGCCTGCCGAGCTGGCGCTCGGCTTCGTCTTTGGCGGTCTGGTCGGCCGAGGGATGGGCGCGCACGGCCTCGTAGGCATCGATGGCCTCGCCGAACCAGCCGCCGTTGAACGCCACGCGCGCGAAGTGCAGGCGCGTGCTCAACGGCGCGGAGTCGGCGGCGGCGGCCTGTTCGAGGTGCCGCATGGCCGTCTGTTTGTCGCCCAGCGCGTCGGCGGCGCGGCCCCGCATCGCATCGAGTTCGGGGAAGTCGACCTGCGTATCGAGCGCGATGTCGGTGAGATCGATCACTTCCTGGTGGTTGCCCGCCAGCAGCGCGGCCCGCACGCCAAGACGCATCGAGCGCGCGAAGGCGCGCTGCGCGCGCACGCCGGCCAGGGCATCGGGATTGAGCAGGCGGTGGGCGCAGATGCGCTCGGCCGCGTCGCGCAGGCGCCCTTCGTCGAGCGCGCGGCTGCCTTCTTCGGCCCATGCCGTCGACTGCGCCAGCAGCCAGGTGCGGATGTCGTCCTGCCCGCTATCCGCCAGCTTGCAGGACACCGCCAGCGCGGCCGCCGCCATGATGAAGCCGCGCCACGAGGCCTCCTTGACGAGTTCGAAGGCCACGGCTTCTTCAAGGTCGGGAGACTCCGAGGCCAGGGCGCGCAGGCCCGAGCGGTCGCCCGCCACCAGCCGGTCGCGCCACAGCACCGCGAAGCCTCGGCCGTACGAGGGAATGGCCGCGCGGACCTCGTGGACCCAGCGAATGGCGGCGTCCATGTCGCCGCCGGATTGCAACTGCGAGAGCACCGTGTCGGCCGCTTCCAGCGCCGACGCATCCTGCGGGGAGGAGATGCGGAACAGGCGCTTCCAGTTGCCCAGGGCTTCGTCCGCAAAGCCAAGCTGCCCGCCCGAGACCGCCGCGATGCGGACGATTTCCGGGGTTTCGATCTCGTCGCCCAGCAGGCCGGAAGCGAGCGAGTAGGCGATGTCGTGGCGTCCGAGCTTGAAGTGGTTGCGCATCAGGATCTGCTCGGCCTTGCTGCCCGATGCCAGCGTGCCGTCCGGGCCGCCCAGGAGCGCAATCGATCCTTCGTAGTCGCCCAGCTCTTCCTGGATCCGGGCGAGCAGCAACAGGTGGTCGGGCAGACCGGGATGGCGGCGCAGCACCTCGCGCACACGGCGCGATGCGGCGCGCAGATCGCCCGCGTCCCAGGTCTTTTCAATGCCGTCGGCGCTTTCGTCGGCGGCCAGCTTGGGCACGGCGGGCTGCGAGGCGGATGCGCTCATCCGCGGGCGCATGAAGTGCTTGTACCAGTCGGCCGACAGGCGCTCACCAAAGACCTGCGTGTAGTGGGTCAGGTCGAGCCCGCCGTCCTCCATCGCCTCGGCTTGCCCGATCTTGCTCATTTGCGGCGTCGGGTCGTAGCAGGGCACGCCGATGCGTTCTGCGCTGGCGGTGATAGCGGCGATCAACTGCTCGCGCTGTTCGATCGGCACGTTGTCCGGCGTCAGGGCGTTGACGTGCGTGACGAACACCACCTTGTCCTGGCCCAGCAGATCGACGATCTGGCGCATCTCCTGCTCGATTTCCGCGTCCGTCAGGTCGCGTTTCACGACGCGGGCCAGCAGGTCACGGTCCTCTGGCGAGAGGCTCTTGAAGACCGGATCCTGGTCGAGCAGGGCGCGCCGCTCGGCCAGCCGGTCGGGGTGCGCCATCGACCAGAACGTCCGGGTGCGTGCGCGGTCGGCGAAGAATTCGCTGAAGTAGCGTCCGAAATAGTTGGACTGGACTGGGTAGCCGTCGATGGTCAGCAGCTTGCGCGAGGACAGCTCGACCATGTACAGGTCGGCCGGCTTGTGCGTGGCCTGGCGGGCCTGGTCGCCATTCGACGGACGGAAGATCACGCGCTGGACGTCGGCGGGGATGTCGCCTTCGCCGAACATGAAGCGGGCCTGCTGCAGTGCCTCGGTGCTGGTGTGCACAAACCCATAGTTGCGCCCGAGCTGCAGTTTGATGGGGTAGCGGCCCACGGCATCGCGCAGCGGCGTGTGGATGCGGCAGGTCCCGATGGGAGCGATGGTAAAGGCTGTCATTCAGGGGCTCTCCTGTAGAGGTCGATAACGCGCCTGAACTTAAAGAGTCCAGTACAACAGGTCGGACTGGAGCCGCTTGCTGTCGAGCACGGACTTCAGGTCGCACACCATGCCCCCGCTCTTGACCAGGCGCGGCATGTCGTCCCAGATGGAGTCCATGGTTTCGCGGTGGGGAACCGCGAGGATCAGCACGTCCATATCCCGGAACTCGTCGCGGTCGACCAGTTTGATGCCGTACTCGTGCTGCATTTGCTCCGTATCGACCATCGGGTCGCACGCAAACGGGGTGATGCCGTAGTCGCCGAGGGCGTTGTAGAGATCGACCACCTTCGAATTGCGGATGTCGGGCACGTTCTCCTTGAACGTCATTCCCAGGATGCCGACCCGGGTCGATGCATTGAGGCGGCCATTGCGGGCCAGCGTCTGGACCACGCGCGAGGCCACGTGGTTGGCCATGCCGTCATTGATCCGGCGACCCGACAGGATGACCTCGGGGTGATAGCCCAGTTCCTGCGCCTTGGAGGTCAGGTAATACGGGTCGACGCCGATGCAGTGGCCGCCCACCAGGCCGGGGGTGAACTTGAGGAAGTTCCACTTGGTTCCCGCGGCATCCAGGACTTCCGAGGTGCGGATGCCGATCAGGTTGCAGATCTTCGACATCTCGTTCATCAACGCGATGTTGATGTCGCGCTGCGTGTTTTCCAGCACCTTCGCGGCTTCGGCCACCTTGATGGAGGAGGCGCGGTGCACGCCGGCGTCGATGATTTTCTCGTAGACGCCGGCGATGATCTCCAGCGATTCCTGATCCTGGCCGGACACGATCTTGACGATCTTCTCCAGCGGGTGCTCGCGATCGCCCGGATTGATCCGTTCGGGGCTGTAGCCCAGCTTGAAGTCGACCCCGCAGCGCAGGCCCGACGCCTTTTCGAGTTCCGGTCCGCAGATTTCCTCGGTGGCGCCGGGATGGACCGTGGATTCGAATACGACAATGCAGCCCGGGCGCAGCACCGGTCCTATCGACCGGCAAGCCTTGACCAGCAGGGAAAAATCGGGATTGTTCTTGTCGTCGACCGGGGTGGGAACGGCAACGACGAAGAAATCGCAGCCCTCCAGTTCCGCCACCTGGTCGGTGAATGCCATGGGCGAAGCCAGCAAGGCCTCGCGCTCGATCTCGCCGGTCCAGTCATCGCCTTCTTTCAGCCGCGCGATGCGCCGCTTGTCCACATCAAAGCCGATGACGTCGAAGCGCTTGGAAAATGCGACGGCTACGGGCAGGCCGACGTATCCAAGGCCACACACTGCGATTCTCTTTACCACGGGGACCTCACTGTTTCATGTCGCGGACGGTCGCCGGCACCCGGGAAAGCGGTCGGCACGGAGCCGGAAAACCCTCCCGCGTTGCGGCGGCCGCTCTAAGGATTAATTACAAATCGATACTCAATTAAGCCCGCCGAGCAGCGAACCGACGAATCGTAGAGGGCCTGGACAGCGAATTTTTTTCTAAAAATTTTTATTGCTGTGGAAATACGTCAAGGGCGTCGTAATAAACCCCTCGGAATCCCGCAAATAATTACATCCATTACATAAATCGCAATCTGGACGCGGCGGAAATGTTATTAGCAAATATAGAAAATTGTGTTCTTTGTTTTGTTTAATCAAGCTGAAAAAACATAAGTTCATGCCGGATGCCGGTTAGCGGCAGCCGCGGCGCCGGGAGGCGCGACACGATATAAATCGACAGGATCTTTAATGAATCCAAATCCGGGTTTCGCTGGCAAAACCGGCTAGTCGGCCATGTGGGTAGGCCAGGTGCCGTCGGCGGTCAGCGTCTTCACGGTATCCACCAAAAGGCGCATGACGCTCATCACGGCCATCGTCTTGGGGGTGCTGGGGTTGGTGCAAAAGTAAACCGAGCGCGTGAGCCGGGGTTTTTCTATATGAAGGACGCGCACCTCGGCGGAAGAGCTGTCGCCGACCACGGACGAATAAGAAAGAATCGTCGCGCCGACGCCCGAAGCAGCCAGCCCGATCAATTGCGGCGTGGTGTTGACCTCGGCGGCGATGGCGAGCCGCTGGCCGGCGCGTTGCAGATAGTCGTCCAGGCGGATCCGCAGGCTGTGGGTGCGGGTGGGAAGAATCATGGGGAAATCGCCCATTTCCGCCAGGCGTATGGTCTTGCGGCGCAGGCCGGCGGGGCCCAGGTGCTGGCGGATCCGCGACGCGGCACTGATGAAGACCAGTTCCTCGTCGATCAGGTGGGTGTAGTGCAGGTCGCGCCGCTCGTCCTGGCCGAAGGTCATGCCGATGTCGATCTCGCCCTTCTGCAGGTGTTCAGGGATGTAGCCCGAGCTCAGCTCGATGATCTGCAGGCGTATTTGCGGCCAGCGCGACAGTACCTCGGAAACGAGCGGGACGGTCAGGAAGCGCGCCAGGGATTGCGGCAGGCCGATGGCCACCTGGCCGCTGGGGACGCGCGCCTGCTGGCTGATTTCTTCGTAGGCCAGTTCGGTGCGGCGCAGGATGTCCTTGGCGTGCGCGCGCAAGCGCTCCCCCGCATCGGTCAGCGCCACGCCCTTGGGCAGCCGTTCGAACAGCGGCGTGCCCAGTTGTTCTTCGAGCTGGCGGATCAGCACGCTCAGCGCCGGCTGCGTCATGTGTTGCATTTCCGCCGCGCGTGAGATGGAGCCGGCGGCGGCTACCGACAGGAAATTTCTGAGGTCGCGCAGGTCGATCGGCATGTCAGGGGCTCCGGAAGCGGAAGAAAAGGGCAGCGTGCCATGCGAAATTTTATATAGCATCCATAAAAACATAGCATTTGACGTATGGATGGCCTGCGCCGATAGTGGCGACCGAACCGCCATGGCCGCCGCACAAGGCCATGCGAGACCGACAGGAGACCGCTATGCATGTTCGTGACCGCCGCAAATTCGTATTGGGTTCCGCCGCCGCGCTGGCCGCCGCCGCCTTGCCTGGCAAGGCCGTGATGGCGCAGTTGACCGGGGATGCGTCGACGATGCGCATCGTGGTGCCGTTCTCGGCGGCCGGCCCCACCGATTTCATCGCCCGCCTGTTCGCCCAGGCGCTTGCCGAGGAACTGAAGGCCACGGTCATCGTCGAGAACAAGCCCGGCGCCTCGGGCAACATCGGCACGCAATTCGTGGTGGACGCCCCGGCGGACGGCACCCTGCTGGTCCATACCACGGCCGCGATGCAGGCGGTCAACCCCATCCTTTATCCCGGCCAGCGCTTCGATCCCGCCAAGGACCTGATCCCGGTCGGGATCACGGGATCATTGGCCAATGTGCTGGTCGTGCATCCGGAGTCGGGCGTGAAGACCATCGAGGAACTGGTCGCCAAGGGCAAGCAGACCGAGCTGACCTATGCGACGTTCGGCCCGGGCACCTCGCCGCATATTTACGGCGAGCTGTTGCGCGGCCTGACCGGCATCAAGGCCATTCCCATCGCCTACAAGGGCAGCGGCAACGCCAAGGCGGACATGCTGGCGGGCCGCATCGACTTCATGTTCGACAGCATGACCACCGCCGTGACGACCGTCGAGGCCGGCCAGTTGCTCGGCCTGGCCATCACCTCGCAGGAACGCTCGGCGCTGTTGCCGGACGTGCCGACGCTCAAGGAAAAGGGCTATGGCAGGCTGAACCTGAACTTCTGGTTCGTGCTGCAGGTGTCGTCCAAGACGCGCCCGGAAGTGGTGCAGCGACTGCGCGTGGCCGTGGCGAAGGCGGCGCGGAACCCTGCTTACCGCAAGGGCGTGGCCGAGCGCGGCGTGGATACCTTCACCGTGCCGGCCGACCAGGTGGAGCGCTTCGTGCGCGAGGACACCGCGGTCTGGCGCGACGCCGTGGTCGAGATGGGCATCAAGGCGGAATGACGGACAGACGCGCTCAGGCAGGAATGGAATGATGCAACCCTTAGCTGGATTGAAGGTGGTCGATTTTTCCAAGGTGCTGGCGGGACCGTTGTGCGGCCAGTACCTGGGCGAACTGGGCGCCGAGGTCATCAAGGTGGAACCCGTCGAGCTCGGCGACGACACGCGGGGCTGGACGCCCACCGTGCAAGGCGAGTCGACCATCTTCCTGGCCGTCAATCACAACAAGCGCAGCATTGCCCTGGACCTCAAGTCGGAACAGGGACGCGAGGTCGCCCGCCGCCTGGTGCGCGATGCCGACATCGTGCTGCAAGGATTCGGCAGCGGCACGGCGCAGCGGCTCGGCATCGACCGGGACACGCTGATGGCCCTCAATCCCATGCTCATCTATTGCGAGATCAGCGGCTATGGCCGCGACGGTCCGATGGGCAACGAGCCGGGCTACGACGTCATGCTGCAGGCTTTCAGCGGCATGATCAGCACCCTGGGACATCCGGGCGGCGACTACGCGCGGGCCAGTTTTTCGCCGGTGGATATCGGCACGGCGATGTTCGGGCTGAGCGGCGTGCTGGCAGCGGTGATCGAGCGGCAGCGCACCGGCAAGGGGGTGTACGTGGAGCTGGCGCTGCTCGATACGGCCCTGGGGTTCATGAGCTACATGGCGCAAACGTATTGGCATACCGGCCGGGATCCGCAGCGCATGGGCACGGCGCATCCCAGCATGTGCCCGTACCAGGCCTTCCAGGCCAAGGACGGCCCGCTCATGCTGGGCGCCGGCAACGACGCGCAATGGCGGCGCTTTTGCGAGGCGGCGGGCATGGCGGAATATGCCGACCATCCCGACTTTGCCACCAATGCGCAGCGGCTCGCCAACCTGGCGCGCACCGTGCAGATCGTGCAGGAACGGATCGCCACGCGCACCGTGGCCGAATGGGTGGCATTGCTCAGCCGCATCAAGGTCGCCTGCTCGCCCATTCATACGCTGGGGCAGGCGCTGGGCCACCCGCAAGTCCAGGCGCGGGGCTTGATCGAGCAGACGGAGCATCCGGTGGTGGGCGCGCTCAAGCAGGTCGGCCTGCCGGTGAAGTTCCAGGGCCGCCCGCGCCAGGCCGCGTGCCCGCCGCCGCTGCACGGCCAGCACACCCGGGAGATCCTGCGGGAGCTGGGGTACGGCGATGCCGACGTCGCCGCGCTGCTCGGGGCCGCGGTGGTCCGGCAATGGCAGGCCGACGAAACCAGACAACCAGGAGGTGCATGATGATTCGCTATGACGTCCGCGGCCAGACCGCGGAGATCCTGTTCGACAATCCGCCCGTCAATGCCTTATCCGAGCAGATGCTGGACGACTACCTGGCCGCCCTGCGGCGCGCGGCGGCGGATCCCGCCGTGCGCGCCGTCATCGTCGGCAGCGCCGTGCCGGGGCGGTTCTGCGCCGGGCTGAACCTGATGGCGATCCACGCGGGCGACCATGCCCGGGTCAGGAATCTGCTAGAGCGCCTGTACGTGCGCAACGTGGACACGCAGTTCCACATGGGCAAGCCCACCATCGCCGCGGTGGACGGCACCGCCCGCGGCGGCGGCATGACGCTGGCGGTGTCGTGCGACATGATCGTGGCGTCGGAAAGCGCGGATTTCGGCTATCCCGAGGTCGACGCCGGCGTGCCGCCATCGATCCACTTTTCGCATCTGCCGCGCATCGTCGGCCGCCATCGGGCCTTCGAGCTGCTGTTCACCGGACGCGTGTTCGATGCCCGGGAGGCGGCCGGGATGGGGCTGGTGGTGCGCGTGGCGCCGGCGGGGCAGGCCATGGAGGCGGCCCGCGCGCTGGCCGGCACGCTGTGCGCCAAGTCCCCCGAGGTCCTGCGCCACGGCCGTGAGGCGTTCATGCAGGCCAACGACAATGGCTACCGGGCCGCTGTCCGGGCCGCCGCGGACAGCTTCTGCGTCGCGGCCGGGCGGCCCAGCGCCCGGGAAGGCATTGCGGCTTTTGTCGAGAAGCGCAAGCCCGTCTGGCCGGCCGACGCCTGACGCGACCCGGCCGGCGCGCCGCGCGTCAGAACGCCACGCTGGCCGACAGCGTCAGTGTGCGCGGCGAGCCCAGCGCGAAGGCGCCCCATTGCGATACGCCGGACCAGTACTCGCGGTTGAAGGCGTTCTGCAGGTTGAGCTGGAACGTCACGTCGCTGCCTTGTATGGCGGTGGCATAGCGGGCGCCCAGGTCGACGCGCGTCCAGGCCGGCAGGTACGCGCTGTTCTGCTGGTTCACGTACTGTTTGGCCGAGTGGATGATGCCGGACGTGAGCGTCAGGCCCGGCACCCAGGGCAGGTCCCATTCGGCTCCCAGCGTGGCGTGCCAGCGCGGCACGCCGACCGGCTGGTTGCCGCGCAGGGCGGGGTCGGCCGTCCGCGTGAGTTCGGCGTCCAGCCAGGTAATGCCCCCCAGCAGCCGCACGCCCCGCACCGGTTCGCCCTGCAGGCTGAGCTCGACGCCGCGGTTGCGCTGCTTGCCGTTGACGCCGAACACGCCGTTGTCGAGATAACCGCTGGGCTTGGTGATCTGGAACAGGCTGAGCGTGGCCAGCACCGTATCGAAATCCGCCTTGAACCCCAGCTCATATTGCCTGGATTTGTAGGGCGCCATCATTTCGCCGGCATTGCTGGCGGTCTGGGGCGCGACATCGCCCCGCGACAGCCCTTCGATATAACTGCCGTACACCATGGTGGACGTCGTTGGTCGGAAGATCACTCCCACCGCCGGGGTCCAGGCATGGTCGCGATACTCGCTGGTGCGCGCGCCGCTGACGCGGTCCCAGTTGTCCGCGTCGATCTGCTGATACCGGGCGCCGGCGATCACCTGCACCCGCTCGTCCAGCATGGACAGTGTGTCCGACAGCGCCAGGCTGTTCAGCCGCGAGCGCGCCACGCGCGGCAGGCTGTCGGGCTTGTCGATGTCCTGGGCCGGGTAGCGCACCGGGTCGTACAAGTTCGACGCCAGCGGAGTGCCGTCGGCGCTGTTCTGGTAGTTGGTGACTTCCAGCACCGTGGCCTGGACCGTGGCGGCGTGCCGTACCGGCCCGGTCTCGAAGCCCAGCCGGGCGCCGGCCGACGCCGTGTCGCGCTTGACCTTGAAAATGCCGTAGCGCGGCGTGCTGGTGAAATCCCCCGCGTCGTCGACAAACACCATCTGCTGGTCGAACAGGCGGTCTACCCGGGAATAGCCATGTCCCGCGTTGCCGAACAGCGTCAGCCGGTCGTTGACGTGGTACTGCACGTCCAGCAGCGCGGACCGGTCTTCCAGCTTGGACCAGCCCCAGGTCTGGGCCGGGTTGACGCTGCCGTCGGGCGCGTCCGGGACGCTCACGCCATTCGCCACGGAATACACGCGCGAGGGCGCATCCCAGTCTTCGTCCTGCAGCACCAGGTCCAGGCTGGCGACCAGTTTCTCGCCGCGGTAATCCAGGCCCAGCGCCCCGACGGAAATCTTGCGGTGCTGGTGGTCTACTTCCGTATCGCCCTGTTCGTGGCTGCCGTTGATCCGCACGCCCCATTGCTGTTGTTCGCCGAAGCGGCGGCCGATGCCGACCTGCGCCCCGCCCACCGAACGCTGTCCGTAATTGGCGGTCAGGCGCGTCACCGGCTGGTCCTCCGCGCGCTTAGGCACTATGTTGATGACGCCGCCGACGCCGCCGTCGGGCGATATGCCGTACAGCAGGCCGGTCGCGCCCTTCAGGACCTCGACCCGTTCGATATAGGGCGTGAAGGCCCGGTAATTGGGCGCCACGCCATATACGCCATTGAACGCGACCTCGCCGACGTTGCCTTCCGCGATGGGAAAGCCGCGTATGGAGTAGGAATCGACCATGCCGCCGGTCTGGCTGACCGCCACGGACGGGTCATAGGCCAGCGCATCCGCGATGGTGGTGGCGTTCTGGTGGCGCAGGAAGGTCTCGGTGTAGCTGGTCAGGCTGAACGGCAGCGCCATGACGTCCTGGTTGCCGAGCATGCCGGCGCGCCCGCCGCGCGCGGTCTGGCCGCCTGCGTAGGCCTCCGGCAGCGAGTCTGCCAGGCTGGAACTGCCGACCACCGTGACGGCGGGCAGGGCGGCCACGCCCGCGGACGCTGCCTGCTTGCGCAGCGTGTATTCGCCGTTGCTTTCCCTGACGGCCTGCAGGCCGGTGCCCGCCAGCAGGCGGTCGAGCGCCTGCCGGGCGGTATAGCTGCCCGCCAGGCCCGGGCTGCGCAGCCCGGCCGTCAAGGCCGCGTTGACGGAGATGACGGCGCCCGACTGGCGTCCGAAGCTGCCCAGGGCCTGGTCCAGCGGCCCCTGGGGAATATTGAATCGATGGCGCGTCTCGGCCGTGGCGGCCGCTTGCGCATGGGCGGACGGGCCCGGGCCGGCCAGCGCCAGGCCCGCCGCCGCCCACACCAGCGTGCGGGCCAGCAGCGCCGGCCCGCGGCGTGCCGCTGGCGCGCGGTGTCCAGGCCGGCCAGGGCGGGGCGGGGGGACCGGAGGGGGGAGGGCAGCCATATGCAGTTTTCCTATGCCGATGCTTGTCATGGTCGAATCGAAGCACCCCGGATCCGCGTGGATCGTTGTTCGTGCTTTCCCTGGAGGCCGCACGAGATCCGGAAAACTGCCGGGAAATTTGTAAAAAAAAACGCCATCGCGCAGGCCGGCGCTGGGCGCGGCTCAGCGCGCGGCGACCCGGGTCCAGTACCGGGTGTAGCGGCTTACCTTGACGGGCAGGCGCCGTTCCAGCGAGTCGAGGATGCGGTCGGTGGCATCCTCGCCGCGCAAGGGCCAGGCGCCGGTGATGCGCAGGGCGGCCACCTCCGGCGCCCAGCGCAGCACCCCGGGGCGATAGCGCCCCAGCTCGGCCAGGAAGTCGTCCAGCCGCATGCCCGCCGCGGTGAAGACGCCCTCCGCCCAGGCCTGGCTGCTTTCATCCAGCGGCGTGGCAGCGGCGATGGCATGCCGGGTAAAGCGCGCCTGTTCGCCGGCCCGGACCAGGATGGGCGGGCCCGCCTGGTCCAGCAGGCGCACTTCGACGGCGCCTTCGGCCACCGCCAGGCGCGTCCACGAGCCGCCGCCGGGCGCGTCGTGTCGCACGGTGAACCGCGTGCCCACCGGCGTCAGCGTGCCTTCCGCGGTCGCCACCACCAGGGGCCGGCCGGCCGGGTCGCGGCCGCTGGTCAGCATGATTTCGCCGCCGCGCAGGACGATACGGCGTTCCCGCGCGGTGAAGCGCACGTCGATGGCGCTGGCGGTGTTCAATATGACTTGCGTGCCGTCTTCGAGCACCACGCTGCGTTGTTCGCCGGTGGCGGTGCGCACATCGGCCAATGCGCCCGCCAGCGAGGCGCGCCACGGCGCCTGGTCCCGGGCCAGGTAGAGCGCGGCGCCGCCCACGCCCAGCCACGCGAAGGTCTTGAGCGCGCGGCGGCGGCCGCCGGCCGTCGCGGCACGTTGCAGGGCGGCGCGCGCAACCGCCGGCGGCAGGCGTGCCGCGCCGTCGCGCAGCCGACCTCCCATGGCCTGAAGCTGCTGCCAGGCGCGGGCATGCTCGTCATGCGCTGCGAGCCAGCGATCGAAGGTTTCCCGTTCGCGGGCAGTCTGCATGCCCGATGCCAGGCGCACGTACCAGGCGATGGCCTGTTGCGCGACTTGGTCGGGGATGGGGGCGCGCTGCCCGGGCGCCGGCGTATCCGCTGCCGCGGCGCCGTCTGCCCTTGCCCGGGTCGGTAGCGGATCTGCCATGATCTGCTCCGCTAGCCGTTGGCCGCGAGTATCCGGAAGCAATGTCCGACGGCGCGCGTCATGGCTTTCTGCACCACGTTCACACTGGTTTCCAGCCGCGCGGCTATCTGCGGATATGTCAGGCCTTCGAGCTGGGACAACAGGAAGATCTCGCGGCAGCGCGCGGGCAGCCCGTCCAGCATGCAGGCGATCTGCTCGAGGGTTTCCAGGATCAATGCGCGCTCTTCCGGCGACGGGCTGACCGCTTCCGGCTGGGCCGCCAGGGCTTCCAGCCAGGCGCGTTCCAGCTCGCGGCGGCGCCAATGGCTGACCACCAGGCCATTGGCAATGGTGGCCAGGTACGCGCGCGGTTCCCATATCTGCTCGCGCTGGCCACGGCCCAAAATGCGCAGGAAAGTATCGTGCGCCAGGTCCGCGGCGTCGGACGAGTTGCCCAGGCGGCGTCGCAGCCATGCCTGCAGCCAGCCGTGGTGGTCGCAGTAGAGGCTTTCGATATTGGCTGCCTGCTCGGGCATGGGTAGGGCTTCCGGCAGCGCCGCCGGTTTTTGTAATGAGAACCAATATCAATTATTGATTGAATCCGACGGCTTGGCAACTGCCGCCGGCGGGACTGCAGGTGTGGGCCAGGGGGCCCGGACGCTAGATAGTCCCAGCGGTCTTGCACATCGCCAGGGCGATTCGCGGCATCGCGCAAGGCTTGACGCTGTTCGTGATGGGGAGGCGGGCCCGGGCAGCGTCGGCAAGCGCCGCCCGCCCAGTCAGTGGCAAGCCCGCGACCGGCTCAAGGTGTCGCGTGGCAATTCGCCGAATGCATGGCGGTAATACTGGGCGAACCGGGACATGTGCCGAAAGCCCCATTTCATTGCAACGTCTGAAACGGTACAGTCCTCGTCACAGGTCAACAGGTCGCGCAGCGCGCCGTTCAGGCGCGCGGTCATGAACCATCGTCCGGGCGTCATGCCGACGCCGCGGCGAAAGATCAGTTCCAGCGAGCGCAGGCTGTAGCCGCTGCGCCGGGCGATTTCCGAAAGGGCGACATCGGCATCCGTGCCGGAAAGCACCAGCCGTTCGCAGGCGGCGATCAGGTGATGGTGGCGCTGCTCGGCGGGCGACCGCGTCGTTTGGCGCACGAGCGCCGCGTCGAATAGTGCATCGACATAGCCGGCCACCAGCAACTCGCAGACCTTGGCGGCCAGCTCCGGAGCCATCCCGCCATCCGGCAGCAGGCGTCGCGCGAGCGCCAGCGCATCGTCGGCGAGGCAGGTCAAGGCAGCCCTGCCGTTGGGGCGTAGCCGGACCGAATAAGCCGATGAGATGGAAAGTTCCAGCGGTCGTCCCATCCGCTCGTAGGCGACATGCTGCAGATAGTCCTCCGGGAGGACGAAGTTCACCCAACGCGAAGCCCCTGCGGCGTGATAGAGAAGCTCCACCCCGGGCGGATAAATCTGGATCTCATCGGTTCCGATAGCGGTCGTATTAAATCGGGTGACATCGCTGCCTTCCGCCATGAAGCCGATGCTGAGGGCATTCGGTGGCATGCTGCCCTGGGCGATCACGGGGAAGTTGTACCAGCCGGTTTCCAGCCGGATATCTCCCAGCATGAGGCGCTGATGTTCCATGGTCGCCAGCCGCGTCGATAGCAGCCGGTGTTCGAAGCTCGTCCCATACACCACGTCGAATGCCTGCGACGGTTCGAAGCCTGAGTAGACATGCCGCAGGTACGAGGACTGAAACATCATGGCAGAAACTCCTCAAAGATTTCGCTTTTTGGATATCGCATGGTGCAGATTCGTAATACTTTTATCACGTCCTTGTGACGCCGAGTCTGAGCCCATGGCGGAAAACTACCGACAGGTCAAAGCGCGCATACGCATGCTCCAGGCGGAAGCGGAGCGGCTGCGGCGACAGGAATTGCGGGATGTGCTGGCCGACATGCGTCGCCAGATCCGCGAATACGGCATCCTCCCGGAACAGTTGTTCGGCCCCAGCTTGTCGGACCTGGTGCGCTACCGCCACCCCGACACGGGGCAGACCTGGAACGGAGTGGGACGGCCGCCGAACTGGATCAGGGGCAAGGACCGGGACCGGTTCTGCGTCGATTGATTGCACCGGCTATGAATGGATACACCTGGAAATAGAAAGCTATAAGGCGGCGAGTATTGCAATGGTTTTTAATAATCTTGCAAATTCTCCACTATCCACTCAACGAAATATCAAGAGCTGCCCCAGGGCCAGCCTGAAAACCCGAAAGAACTAGAGGTATTTGCCCGCACCAATACGACCCGCTCTTCAGCATGAGGGAGACCCCAGAAGACAGTCCGAGTTTTTAGTCTTGCGCGTTTGAAAAGCACATCAATCAACCGTAGAGGATTGAAATGGCAAATATCAGCTTGACGCCCGAAAACCCGACATGGACCTGGACCGATGCGGAAACCGACACGGAATTCAACTTTGCGCTCAATGTCGATAATGGCGCAGTGAATTTCACCGGCGCGGGCTCTGTCACGGCCAACTTCGATGGCTCGCATCCTTTCTCCATCTATGCCGAGAACACCAACCTGCTGATCGGCAACCTGAACGGCGGCGCCGGCGACCAGCCCATCACTTTGCAGGTCGGCCCCAATTCCACCACTGGCTTCGCGCAATTCCAGCCGCAATGGCTGGACAACATGACCATCGATTTCTCCCAGGCGGGGGGAACCGGCACGGTGGCCATGAACGTGGAAAACATCACCACCAACCCCACTGACGTGCTGCACATTACCGGCGTGGAAGGCGGAGCGTCGTTCACCTTCGTGGGCGCGACGCCGGACCACGCGGAGCTGAGCGACGGCATCCTGACGTTCTACACGGCCGACAACACGCCGATCCTGCAGGTGCAGGCCGACAACTTCACCCAGGACGACGTGGACAGCCTGGAGTTCAACGGCAACACGGTGTCGTTCGCCTGCTTCCTGCGCGGCACGCTGATCGCCACGCCGGACGGCGAGAAGCCGGTGGAGACGCTGCAGCCCGGCGACCAGGTGCGTACCGCGAGCGGCGGCGTCGCCACGGTGAAGTGGATCGGGCGCCGCACGCTGTATGCGGCGCATATTCCCGAGAGCCACGCGATCCGCGCGTTTCCGGTGCGCATTGCGGCCGGCGCGCTGGCGCCCGGTGTCCCGGCGCGCGACCTGCATGTCTCGCCCGGTCACCACATGTATTTCGATGGCAAGCTGGTTCCGGCGATGCTGCTGGTCAACGGCAAGACGATCGTCCAGGATTTTTCCCGGAAGGTGTTCGAGTACTTCCACGTCGAGCTGGATCAATTCGACATTCTGCTGTCCGAAGGCGCGCCGTCGGAGTCGTACGTGGATACGGGTAACCGCTCCATGTTCCAGAACGTGAACAACGTGACGCTGCTTGCCGACTTCGGCCCGCCGGCGGGCCGTCCGGCCATCGAAGGCGTGGAAGTGCTGCGTTCCGGGCCGGAAGTGGCGGCGGTGCGCAAGCGGCTGCTGGAACGCGCCGGGCAGTTGACGCAGTCGGTGCGGGTGTCTGATCCCGGCTTGAAGGTGGAAGTGAATGGGCTGCCGGCCCAGGCGCAGCCGCACGACGCGGCCGAGTCGGTGTACCGGTTCCGCCTGCCGGACGTCGACGCTGCGGACATTCATCTGCTGTCCCGTTCCGCGGTGGTCCGGGAAACTTCTGCATTTGCACGCCGCGATCTGCGCCAGATCGGGGTAGGGCTGGCGCGCATCACCATCGAGGACGACGACGGCCGGCGCGATATCAGCCTGACCGACGCGCAGTTGCGGGGCATGCACGTTCCGCAGGATGTGCACGGCGCGCTCATGCGCTGGACAGACGGCCATGCCGTGATTCCCCGCAGCCTGCATCGCGCGCGCGGCAACGCCGTGCTGGAGCTGCATGTCCTGCGCACCTATTCGTACTGGGAAAGCGCGCAGACGCGGCAGGCAGCATAGCCGAGGGCGCGAGTCCCGCGCAGGGGCTCGCGCCGCGCATTCGCGCTGCTCGATGGCGTCGCGTTTGACACAAGGTGGGGTGAGCAGATGAAACAGCAATTGAAAGCCGGGTTGGTCATCGTGGCGGTACTCGGGGCGGCGGCCGCGTTCGGCGCCTATATCGCCGGCATCCCCGGCCAGGATGCGCCGGCATCCATGACCAGGCTGGGCGATGGCAAGAATGGCCCCGTCGGAATGGCCTGGATCCCCGGCGACGAATTCCTGATGGGCAACGAGCACAAGCTGTCGCAGCCCAACGAGCGGCCGGCCCACAAGGTGCGGGTCAGCGGCTTCTGGATGGATGTCCATGATGTGACGAACGCCGAGTTCCGGCGCTTTGTCGACGCGACCGGCTATGTCACGACCGCAGAGCAGAAGCCTCGGTGGGAAGACTTGCAGCCGCAGCTTCCGCCGGGCACGCCACGCCCGGACGACAGTCTGCTGGTGCCGGGCGCCATGGTGTTTGTCGGCACGGCTTCGGAAGTGTCGCTGCGCGACTACAGCCGCTGGTGGCGTTTCGTTCCCGGGGCCAATTGGCGCCACCCGCAAGGGCCTGGCAGCAGCATCGAGGGCAAGGACGATCACCCGGTCGTCCAGGTTTCGTATGAAGATGCGCAAGCCTATGCAAAATGGGCCGGCAAACGCTTGCCCACTGAAGCGGAATGGGAGTTCGCGGCCCGCGGCGGGCTGGAGCAGGCGACCTATAGCTGGGGTAACGAGCTCAGCCCCCAGGGCCAGCCCATGGCCAATATCTGGGATACCCAGCAGCAACAGCCGTTTCCCGTGGTCAAGGACGAAAAGATCCAGGTGGGGACGACGCCGGTGGGCAGCTTTCCTGCCAATGGCTACGGGTTGTACGACATGGCGGGCAATGTCTGGCAGTGGACCGCCGACTGGTACCGGGCCGACGCCTTCGCCATCCAGGCGCAGTATCGCCAGCCGCCGGTGGATCCGGCCGGCCCGGCCGACAGTTTCGATCCGGACGACGGCAACGTGCCGGCCTCTGCGCCGAAGCGGGTGACGCGCGGCGGGTCGTTCTTGTGCAGCGATACGTATTGCATCAGCTACCGGGCCAGCGCCCGGCGTGGCACGGACCCGTTCAACGGCATGTCGCACCTCGGTTTCCGCACGGTGATGACGCCGGAGCAATGGCAGCTGGCCCAGGCCCGCAAGGGCAGCGTCGCCAGCCGCTGAAGCGCGGCGGCCATCCGTGGGCAGAAACGCCTACAACACAACAAGATGCAGGGAAGGGCAAGCGCATGGCGAATCGTGACGGCATTCTCGCAGTGGAGCAGGCGGTCTGCGCGGCAGTGCTGGGCCAGGCGGCGGTCATCCGCCACATACTGGTCGCGCTGCTGGCCGACGGCCATGTCCTGCTCGAAAGCCTGCCAGGGCTGGCGAAGACTCGTACCGTCAAGGCGCTGGCCTCGCACCTGGAGGCGACCATGAGCCGGATACAGTTCACGCCCGACCTGCTGCCGTCGGACATCACGGGCGCGGAAGTGCTGCAGCAGGACGCCGAAGGCCGCCATCGCATCGAGTTCCAGCAGGGGCCGCTGTTCGGCAACCTGATCCTGGCCGACGAGATCAACCGCGCGCCCGCGAAGGTGCAATCGGCCCTGCTGGAAGCCATGGAAGAGCGCCAGATCACGGTGGGGGGCGTCACGCGCCCTATGCCGGAGCTGTTCATGGTGCTCGCCACGCAGAATCCTATCGAACAGGAGGGCACGTATCCCTTGCCCGAGGCGCAGATGGATCGCTTTCTGATGAAGATCCGGCTGGATTATCCAGGCGCCGATGACGAAATGGCGATGCTGTCCCTGCTGCGCGGCAGTTCGACGGCCGGCGCGGCGGCCATCCAGCCCCTTTCGCAGGATGCGCTGTTTGCCTGCCGGGCGGAGGCCGCGGCCGTGCACGTGGCCCCCGCGGTGGATCGTTATATCGTGGACCTCGTCAATGCGACCCGCCGGCCCGCCGACTACGACACGGACCTGGGGCGCTGGATACAGATCGGCGCCAGCCCGCGCGGCGCCAGCGCGCTGGACCGCGCGGCCCGCGCGCATGCCTGGCTGGCCGGCGCCGACTTCAGCGCGCCCGATGATGTACGCGCCGTGGCGCACGCGGTGCTGCGCCATCGGTTGCACTTATCGTACGACGCCGTGGCCGATGGCGTCAGTGCCGAGCAGGCGGTCGACCGCCTGCTGGACGTGGTCGCCGTACCCGCCTAGGAACCGCCATGGCGTCTGCCCCGCATCCCGTTCACCCCGCGCTGCCCGAGCTCATGGCGCTGGAAGGCGCCGTGGGCGGGCTGTCGTTCATGCCGCGCCAGCCGCTGGGCAGCGTGCTGGCGGGCCAGCATGCCTCGCGGCTGCGCGGGCGCGGGCTGGATTTCTCCGAATTGCGGCGCTACGTGCCAGGCGACGATCTGCGGCAATTGGATCCGCGCGCCTCGTTGCGCTATGGCAAGCCCTATGTGCGCGCCTACACCGAGGAGCGCGACCGGCCAGTGATGATCGTGGTCGACCAGCGCATGAGCATGTTCTTCGGATCGGTGCGGTACTTCAAGTGCGCGGTGGCCGCGCGCCTGGCGGCCCTGACCGCCTGGACTGCCTATCGCGGCGGCGATCGCGTCGGGGGCCTGGTCTTCGATGATGACGGTGTCCGGGCCTTCAGCCCGTTGCGCAGCCGCGACCGCATACGGGCGCTGCTGGCCGAGGTCGTGCGCGCCAATGCGAAGTTATCGGCCCAGCGCCCCGAGCAGCCTGCCACGCCCCTGCTCAATAGCGCGCTGCGCGGCGCGCTGGCGCATGCGCCGCATGATTTCCTGGTCTGCATCATCAGCGACTTCGCCGGCGCCGACGAAACCACGCTGCGCGCCCTGCGGCTGCTTGCCGCGCACAACGACGTCGCCGCGATGCTGGTCTACGACCCAATGGTCCAGGAACTGCCGCGAACCGGACGCCTGGTCGTCACGCAAGGCGAGCTGCAGCTGGAGATCGCCGTGGGCCGCCAGCGCGAGCGCCAGCCTCTGGCGGACTTCTTCAGCGGCCGGCTGCGCCAGGTGGCGGACCTGCTGCGACGCAGTCGCGTGCCCCTGTTCTCCATCGACACGGCCGGCGACGTGCTGGAACAGCTGCGGTGCGCACTGGGCCGACAATCGCCGGGAGCGCGGGCATGAGTGACGCTTTGCCGGGCCTGGACCAGTTGCGCGAGCTGCCCTTGCCGGCTCCCATCCCGTATTGGCCCCAGACCTGGGGGTGGGTGGCCGTAGGCGCGCTGCTGCTGGCCGGCGTTGCCTGGGCAGCTTTCGCAGGCTGGCGGCATCATCGCCGCAATCGCTATCGGCGCCAGGCGCTCGCGGAGCTGGACCGCCTTGCCGGCGCCATCGCGGGCGACCCCTTGGCGGCGCGTGGCCTGCCGGCACTGCTCAAGCGTACCGCGCTGGCGGCCCAGCCCGGCGATGGGCGCATGCGAATCGCCGCGCTGGGCGGCGCGGCCTGGCTGGCATACCTGGATCGCGATGCGGGGCGGCCGCCGTTTCCTGACGACGGCGCGCGCCTGCTGGCCATGCTGGCGTACGCCCCGGATGCGGTGGTGCGATCGCTGGATCCGGCCGCGTTGCAGCGACTGCTTGCCGCCAGCCGCCAATGGATGGAGCGCCATCATGTGGCGGCTTGAGTATCCCTGGCTGCTGGCCGCCGCGCCGCTGGCGCTCGCGGCATATCGCTGGCTGCCTCCCTATGCGCAGAGCAGGAGCGCGCTGCGCCTGCCGTTCTTCGACACCATGGCCCAGCTTACCGGCAAGTCCCCCGCGCGGCCGGGCCTGCGCGCCAGTGCCGGCCAGCTATGGCTGAATGTCTTCGTCTGGCTATTGCTGGTGCTGGCGCTGGCCCGGCCACAATGGGTAGAACCGCCGTTGACGCACACCGAGCCGGTGCGCGACATCCTGCTGGCGGTGGATATCTCACAGTCGATGGACAGCGACGACTTCCAGGACGCGCGAGGGCAACGGGTCTCGCGCTGGGCCGCGGTCAAGGCCGTGGTGGCCGATTTCATCGACAAGCGCGCCAATGATCGCCTGGGACTGGTGGTGTTCGGCACTGGCGCCTACCCGCAAGCGCCGTTGACGCGCGACCACGCGACGCTGCAGTTGCTGCTGGACCAGGCCGCGGTCGGCATGGCGGGCCCCAACACCGCCATCGGCGACGCGATCGGCCTGGGCATCCGCATGCTGGACCGGGCCGGTGGGCGGGACAAGGTGCTGATCCTGCTGACCGACGGCAACGACACGGGCAGTGCCGTGCCGCCGCCCCGCGCGGCAGCGCTGGCCGCACAGCATCATGTCACTGTGCACACCATCGGTATCGGCGATCCGGAGGCGAGCGGCGAAGACCGGGTCGACTTCGATGCCTTGCGCGAGATCGCGCGCACCGCCGGCGGGCAGTTCTTCCTGGCGCAGGACGGCGCCGCCCTGCAGGACGTCTATGCCACGCTGGACCGCATCACACCGCGCGACGCCAAGACACTGCGGCATCAACCCAAGCGCGATTACTTCTGGGTGCCGCTGGGCCTGGCGCTGTGCCTGCTGGGCATATGGCACGGCGCAGCGGCGCTGGCGACCTGGCGCAGTGGGCGCCTGGCCGACAGCGGCAAGGCGCAGGGGGCCAAGGAGGGCGCATGGAAGTCGACCTGAGCGCTTTCCATTTCCTGCGGCCCTGGTGGCTGGCGCTGCTGCCGCTGGCCGGATGGCTCTGGTGGATGCGGCGTGCCGAACGCGACGCAATATGGCGCGACAGCCGGATCGCGCCGGCCCTGTTGCCGTACCTGGTCGTGCGGGCGCCCGGGAGCCGTGGCCCGCGCCCGGAGGATCTGCTCGCGCTGGTCCTGGCCGCGGGCGCGCTGGCCGCCGCCGGGCCGACCTGGCAGCGCGACGAACCGGCCTTCCTGGATAACGTCGCGCCGCTGATGGTGGCCGTCGACCTGTCTGCCTCCATGGACAGCCACGATGTGCCGCCCTCCCGCCTGGAAGCCGTCAGGCACACCCTGTCGGACCTCGTCGCGCGCCGCGCCGGCGCCCGCACGGGCTTGATCGCATATGCCGGCAGCAGTCACTTGGTGCTGCCGCCCACGGACGATGCCAATTTGTTCGATCTGTTCACCCAGGCCCTGTCCACTGACCTGATCGGCCTCCAGGGGCGCGATGTCGCCGGCGCCATCGCCCTGGGTGCCCGCGTGCTGGCGGCCGAACGCACTGGCGGCACATTGCTGCTCGTGACCGATGGGGCGGACCGGCAACACCTGGATGCGGCGCAGGCGGCTGCGCAGGCTGCGCGCGACATGCAGGTCCTCGTCATGGCGGTGGGGCGAGCCGATGGCGGGCAGGCGGGCATTGATACCGCGGCCGTGCGCGACCTGGCGCGGGCGGCCGGCGCGCCGCTGGGCAGCCTGACGGGCGGGCCCGACGATCTCGACTGGATCACGCTGCATGCGCAACAGCATTTTCGCGCGGTACAGGATGCGCAAGCGGGCACCATTCACTGGAAGGACGCCGGCTACTGGCTGTGCTGGCCGCTGGCGCTGCTCGTGCTGCTGGCGATCCGGCGTGGTTGGAGCGTGGCATGGACCGCCTGTCTGCTGGCGACAGCGATGTTGTGGCCGCCGCAGTATGCGCAAGCCGGTCCGTTGGCGGACGCCTTCCTGACCCCGGACCAGCAAGGGCGACTGGCGTTCGAGCAGGGGCGCTACGGCGAAGCCGCGGGCCATTTCCGCGACCCGTACTGGAAGGGGCGGGCCGCTTATGCGGCCGGCGACTATCCGGCGGCGTTGTCGGCGTTCTCGGCCGTGCACACGGCCGAAGGCTATTTCTACGTCGGCAACACGCAGACGCGCCTGCGGCAATACGATGCCGCGCTGGCTGCCTATGACGAAGCCCTGGCGGTGCGGCCGGGCTGGCAGGCGGCCGCTGACAACCGCGAAATCGTGGCGCGGCTGCTCGATGCCATGAGCCAGGAGCAGCAGGCCGAAGTGGCACAGCCGCCGGACCGCGCCATCGAAGACAAGACCGCGCAGGCGGGGACGATGACCAGGGTGCCAGTGGCGCAGGCGGCCTCGGAAGATATGTGGCTGCGCAACCTGACCTTGTCGCCCGCGCGTTTCCTGCGCGGCAAATTCGCCGCCGAAGACGCGGCGGAAGGGGCGCGGCCATGAAACATTGGCGCGCACTGTTCTGGACGACGGCGGCGATGCTGGGCACGGCCGCCATCGCCTGCGCGCAAGACGCGCCTGCGCTCCAGGTGACGGCGCGCCTGCAGGCCCCGGCGCAAGTCCAGGTGGGCGCCACCGTGCGGCTGGAACTGGAAGTCATGACCCCGACCTGGTTTACGCAGCCGCCCCAATTGCCGGCGCTGCAACTGCCTGGCGTGATGGTCACGCCGCCATCGGGGCAGGGCGCCATTGTGCGCGACCAGCGCAATGGCGTGGCGTACAGCGGCTTGCGCTACACCTATGTGTTGAGCCCGACCGAGGCCGGCGCCAAGCAGGTTCCGGCACTGACCGTCAGCGCCCAGGTAGGCCCGGGCGGCGCGGTCGTCACGGCCGCCAGCCGTCCCTTTGCGTTCGACGTGATCGCCGGCGCGGCGGCCGACGGCGGCATGGCGACGGGCCAGTTGACCATCTCGCAGGACTACGTCCTGGCCCCCGACCCCCTGGTGCGGGGCGGGCGGGTCACGCGCACGGTCACGCAGCGTGCCGAAGGCGTGCAGGCGATGCTGCTGCCGGCCGCGCCGCTGGCCGATGTGCCGGGTTTCAAGCGTTATGCGCGCGAGCCTGAAGTGACTACGTTGACGGATGGCCGCGGCGCCTTTGTCGGCGGGCAGCGAGTGGACCGGGCCGACTACGTCGCCCAGGATACCGGCAGCCTCGGCCTGCCCGCCATCAGCATGCGCTGGCGCGACAGCAGAAGCGGAGAGATCCGCCAGCAGACTTTACCGGGGCGCCAGTTCCCGGTAAGCGCCGCGGCGGCTGGCGACCCGCCATTCTCGCTGGCGGATGACCTGGCCCGCTTGCGGCACGGCCTGCGTTGGGTGCTGCCGGCGTCGTGGCTGGCGTGGTCGGCGGGGGCGGTGGTTGTTGCACTGTTGATATGGCTCGGTTGGCCGTGGTGGCGGCGCGGCGCGCAGGCAATGCAGCGCCGGTTACGGCAGGCGCGCGCACGCCAGCGGGCGGGCGAGCGGTGGCATTGGCGCGCATGGCGGCGCGAAGCACGCCGGGAGCCGGCGTCCTTGAGTGCGTTCTATCGATGGCTGCGGGTGGCGAATGGCGCGGGCGACCTGCGCGCGGCGACCGCGCCACTGGCAGCCGCCGACCAGGCGGCCGCCGAAACGGCGCTGCGCGGCGCCTATGGTGGGCACGCCAGCGCCGCGGCCTGGCGCGCCGGGCTGGCCAACGCCTCGCGCCGATGGCGGCGCGCCTGGCGGCGTCAGCGCCGGCTTGGCGGCGGCCAGGCGCTGCCGCAGGCGCTCAATCCGTGGCGCGCGGCCGGGCCGGCAAACCAACGCCACCCACAAGGAGCGGGATGATGAGACGAGCCCCAATGAGGACCATGCGGCGCTGGGCAGCCTGGACGGCAATGGCCGCCACGGCGCTGCTCATGGCGGCTTGCGCCGGACCGCAGGCGGATTCCCGCCGTGCCGAGTTGCCATCGTGGAACGACGGGCCTGCGCGCCAGGCGATCGTGCAATTCGTGCGCGCGGTGACGGAGCGCGACAGCCCGGACTTCGTGCCGGCCCAAGAGCGCATCGCGGTATTCGACAACGATGGCACGCTCTGGAGCGAGCAGCCCATGTATTTCCAGGCGCTGTTCGCGCTGGATCGCATCAGGGCGATGGCGCCCGGCCATCCCGAATGGGCGCGGCAGCAGCCGTTCAAGGCGGCGATCGAAGGCGACCGGGCGGCGTTGGCCAAGGCCGGCGATGCCGGCTTGCTGAAGATAGTGGGCGTGACGCATACCGGCGTGAGCGCCGACGAGTTCACCCGGAGCGTGACCGAATGGGCTGCCACGGCCCGCCACCCGCGCTTCAATCAGCCTTATACCAGCATGACTTACGCGCCCATGCGTGAATTGCTCGATTATCTGCGGGCCCGCGATTTCAAGGTCTACATCGTGTCGGGGGGCGGGGTCGAGTTCATGCGGGCGTGGGCGCCGCAGGCCTACGATATCCCGCCCGAGCGGATCATCGGCAGCAGTTTCCAGACCACCTTCGAGACGCGCGGCGGCCAACCGCAATTGGTAAGCAAACCGAAGCTGGAGTTCCTCGACGATGGGCCGGGCAAGCCGGTGGCAATCAATCGTTATATCGGCCGCCGGCCGATCCTGGCGTTCGGCAATTCAGACGGCGACCTGCAGATGCTGCAATGGACGACCGCGGGCGACGGCAGGCGTTTCGCGGGGCTGGTGCATCACACCGATGCACAGCGCGAATGGGCTTATGACAGGGAATCGAAAGTAGGCCGCCTGGACAAGGCGCTGGACGAAGCCCGGCACCGCGGCTGGACGGTGGTAGATATGCGGACAGAGTGGAACCGGGTGTATTCGTTCGAAGCAAGGCAATGAGGTTCGATGCGGGACGTAACGCCCCCAGGGGCAAGGAGAGCAGCGATGAAAGCAAGACGATGGCTGGGAGCGGCGCTGGTGGCCGCGAGCGGACTTGCGATCACGGGCGGCGCGCAAGCGCAGGCTCAAAACTCGCAGTCCAAGCCGGCGGCCGAGGCCTCTGGCAAGAAACCTAACATCCTGGTGATATTCGGCGACGATATCGGCCAGACCAACATCAGCGCGTATGGCAAGGGTGTGGTCGGCTATACGACGCCCAACATCGACCGGATTGCCAGGGAAGGCCTGATGTTCACCGACTACTACGCCGAGAATAGCTGCACGGCGGGGCGGTCGACCTTCATCACCGGGCAGGTTCCGCGTCGCACCGGGCTTTCGAAGGTTGGCATGCCCGGTGTGGCGGTTGGCCTGCAGGATCGCGACATCACGATCGCGCAGGCCTTGAAATCGCACGGGTACAACACGGCGCAGTTCGGCAAGAATCACTTGGGCGACCGGGATGAGTACCTGCCGACCAACCATGGGTTCGATGTGTTCTTCGGCAACCTGTATCACCTGAATGCCGAGGAGGAGCCAGAGCGGCCGTACTGGCCCAAGGAGTCCGCCGGGATCTCCGCTCCTAAACCGCGTGGCGTCATCAAGGCTTCCGCCGACGGCAAGATAGAGGACACCGGGGCATTGACCAGCAAGCGGATGGAGACGATCGACGACGAAACCGTCGGCGCTGCGCTCGACTACCTGGACAAGCACGGCAAGGGCGAAAAGCCGTTCTTCCTGTGGATGAACACCACCCGCATGCACGTCTACACCCATATTCGCCCGGAGCACCAGGGCAAGAGCGGCATGCCGGGCAATGCCTATGCCGACGGCATGTGGGAGCATGACCAGGATGTCGGGAAGCTGCTCAAGAAGCTCGACGACCTGGGCATCGCCGACAACACGATCGTGATCTACACGACGGATAACGGCCCCAACCAGTTCAGTTGGCCCGACGCCGCCACGACGCCATTCCGCAACGAGAAGAACTCGAACTGGGAGGGTGCCTATCGGGTGCCGGCAATGATCCGCTGGCCAGGGCACATTCCCGCTGGCGAGATCAAGACCGGCATCGTGTCCGGCCTGGACTGGTTCCCCACTTTGCTTGCGGCGGTCGGCGATACCGACGTGAAGGAAAGATTGCTCAAGGGCTGGACTCCCGAGGGCGCCAACAGGAGTTTCAAGGTGCACCTCGACGGGTATAACCAGCTCGACTACCTGACTGGCAAGAGCGAGGACAGCGCTCGCAAGGACTTCTATTACTTCAATGACGATGGCTTGCTGGTGGCCATGCGATACAACAACTGGAAGGCCGTTTTCTGCGAGCAGCAGGCACCCGGCGGGTTCGATGTCTGGAAAGACCCGTTCGTCTGCCTGCGGGTGCCGAAGCTGTTCAACCTGCGCATGGACCCTTACGAGCGCGCGGACGTCGTCTCCAATCAATACTATGACTGGCTGGTGAAGAACGACTACCTGGTGCTGACGGCCTCGATGAAGGCGGCGGAATTCCTGCAGACTTTCGTGGAGTGGCCGCCCAGCCAGCGTCCGGCCACCTTCAGCGTCGACCAGGTGCAGGCCGAAGTCGACCGAAAGGTCGAGCAGTACTTCGAGGAGCAGGCGAAAAAGCAAGGCAAGTAAGGTCCGGCGGGCGCGGCGTCTGCCGCGCCCGCTGCCTGGCCGCTTCCAGGTTTTCGTGAGTACAACAATATGAGCTCCTCTTTGCGCGCGCTGAGCGGCGTTTCCGGCGTAGGCGCGCAATCTTATCCGGCGGCGGCGGCCGGCCTGGCCGCGCCGTCCTTGTTGCTGGCGCTGTCAGGAATGGCGGCGCTGGTCTACCAGATTCTCTGGATCAAGCAGCTTTCGCTGATCGTGGGGGTGGAGGTCCACGCCATCGCGGTAGCGGTCAGCGCCTTTTTCCTTGGCCTGGCCGCCGGTAGCTGGTGGCTGGGCCGCCGGGCGGATCGCAGCGGGCGGCCACTGAGGCTGTATGCGCTGATCGAGGTCGCCATTGCGGTGCTGGCGGTGGCGGTCACCCAGGCGCTGGCGCAGGGCGCCGGGCCGTTCGCGCGCGCCGAACAGCATGGCGTGTTGCTCGCCTGGCTAGCGGTATTCGTGGTGGTCGGCGCCGCGCCGTTTTTCATGGGCGGCACGCTGCCCGTCCTGCTGCGCGCCGCCGGCGCCGGGCGAGTCGGGCGCGCCGGCGCCGCCTTGTACGCCGCCAATACGGCCGGCGCCATCGCGGGCGCGCTGCTGCCGGCATTCCTGCTGATCCCCGTGCTGGGCGTGCAGGGCACGGCAATGGCGGCCGCCTGCCTGAATCTCGCCGCCGCGCTGGGCGCCTGGATGTTGGACCGGCGCGGCCACTCCATGCCGGTGGCCGGGCCGGCCCCGGCTTCGCGGCCGTTGCCTGGCAAGGCATGGCTGGCCATCGGTCTGTACGCGATGGCCGGCGCCATTGCGCTGGGCTATGAGGTGCTGTGGTCGCAGATGGTCGTGCCGTTCATGAGCACGCGCGCCTTCGCGTTTTCCATCGTGCTGGCCGTATACCTGTCCGGCCTGGCCGTCGGCTCGGCCTTGTATGCGCGCTGGGAGCGCCGGCTCGGCGATCCCTGGCGGGTGTTCGGGCTGCTGGTTGCCGGCGCCGGCGTCGTGGCCCTGGTGGAGGCGGCCCTGCTGGGCCGTTGGCTGGTCGGCGCCCAGAGCGTGGCCGAGGCGGCCGTGCGTGGCTGGACCGAGAATGTCCTGGCCGGCATGAGTGCGCGTTTCGTCGTGGCCGCAGGTGCCATCGTGTTGTTGCCCACCTTGTTGCTGGGCGCGGCCTTTCCCGCGGTATTGCGGATCGCCGTGCTGCCGGACCAGCGCGGACGGGGCGCCGGCGCGGTCCTGGCGGGGAACACGCTGGGCGGTATCGCCGGCACGGCGCTGACCGCGTTTCTCATGCTGCCTCAGCTGGGCACCCTGCGCAGCCTGGCTCTCCTGGCCGTCGCGGCCTGCGGGGTGGGAATCATCGCCGTCTGGCAGGCGCGTCCCGCCGCGCCCATGGCGCGGGCGCTGGCGGCGGCATTGGGCGGCGCCGCCCTGATCGTCGGCTGGGCGCTGCCGGCGGACCACCTGGCGCGCCTGCTGCCCGGCGCGCAAGCCAACAATCTGGTCTTCTACGAGGAGAGCCACGGCGGAACCGTGGCCGTGGTGGAAAGCGGCAGCGGCGATCACCGGTTCCGCCGCCTGTATATCCAGGGTGTCTCGAACTCCGGCGACGCCATGCCATCGCTGCGCTACATGCGGCTGCAGGCCTTGTTGCCGCTCATCGTGCACGCCGGCGAGCCGCGCTCTGCCCTGGTGATCGGCTATGGCACCGGGATTACCGCGGGCGCATTGTCGCGCTATCCGGGGCTGGAGCAGCGGGTCGTGGCCGAGCTGCTGCCTGGCGTGCTGCATGCAGCCCCCTTGTTCCAGGGCACATATGGCGCGGCCCGGGATCCGGGCCTGCAAGTGCGCTTGCGCGACGGCCGGCGCGAGCTGCTGGCCAGTGCGCAGCGCTATGACCTGATCACGCTCGAGCCGCCGCCGCCGTCGGCAGCGGGCGTGGTGAATCTCTACTCGCGGGACTTCTACGCCTTGGCGGCTGCGCGCCTGCATCCCCATGGGATCGTGGCGCAGTGGTTGCCCTTGCCGACCCAGAACCTGGAGGATACCCGGGCGCTGGTGGCCAGTTTCATCGAGGTTTTCCCGCATGCTTCCCTGTGGACCACCGAGCTGCATGAAATGCTGCTGGTGGGTTCGATGGACCCCATGCCGCTGGATGCCGCCCGCATTGCCGCGCGCTATGGCAAGCCCACGGTGCGCACGGCCCTGGCCGAAGTGGGAGTGGGCTCGCCGGCGGCGCTGCTGGCGACCTGGGTCACCGGCCGAACAGGCCTGGCGAGCTTTGCCGGCCAGGCCCGCGCCGTTACCGACGATTTCCCGGCGATCGAATACGCCACCTGGGTGCGGCCGCGCGAGATCGTGCGCGCTCTGCCCGCCTTGCTGGAGCTGCGCGGCGCGCCGCCCGTGCAGGACGCCAGCCCCGCGCTGATGGCCGATATCGGCCGCGAGCGCGCCCAGCTCGATCTGTTCTACCGCAGCGCCCTGGCGGCCTACCGGGGTGACCGCGACGGCTGGGCGCGCGACGCCGCGGCGCTGGCGCGGGCAGGGCAGGGCAACCCTTACCTGCGCTGGTTCATCGGGCAGGACGAATAAGAGGCTGGCGTATGGAATCGGCAACCAACCACGGGAGGATGCGAGACGAAATCTGAAGGTTCAGTTCTGCTTTCCTGGCGTGTCTGCTTATCGGACTCTTGGCGCATGGTGACATATGAACTATTCCTTTGCTCTCGTTGGTCTGGCGGTATTGTTCTTTATCCTGCTGTTTGCGGCGATCCAGCTTGGGCGGTATCTGGGCAGGCGAGCTGTCCCGGACGGCGAGGCATCTGGCCGGTCTGGCGTCGCCGCCGTCGAGGCCTCGGTGTTCGCCCTGCTGGGTTTGCTGGTGGCGTTCACGTTCTCCGGAGCCGCGCAGCGCATGGCCGAGCGGCGCGACTTGCTGGTCCAGGAAGTCAATGCCATTGGCACCGCATGGCTGCGCATCGATCTGATCAATACGGCCGACCAGCCCTTGCTGCGAGAGCAGTTCCTTCGGTACGTGGACGAGCGCATCAACTATCACCGACACGTCGCCGACTTGCGGCAGCGCGATGCCATCGCGGGCCAGGTCGGCGCGATCCAGAAGCAGATCTGGACGGTCTCGATGGAAGCGGCCGCACGCAGTACGCCGCCTTTTGCCGCTTCGTATGTGAACGCCGTCAATGAGATGTTCGACATCGCCACGACCCTGACTGTTGCGCAGAAGATTCATCCTCCAGTAGTCACGTATGTGTTCCTGGCGTTCCTGGCCCTGGCATGCGGCTGTTTTGTGGGCCTGAACCTGGCCGATGCCAAGCGCGGCAATCTGATTCACCAGATCCTCTATGCGCTGGTGATGACAGCGGCGTTGTACATCATTGTCGATTTTGAGTTTCCGCGCATTGGCACTATCCGTATCGACCAGAGCGACGCTCTGCTGATTGCCCAGCGTGACGCCATGAAGCCGGCGAGGGTGTCCAGATAATGAAGGCGGCATTTCCACGTGGTTCTCAGGGCTTCCATACCGGGAATGACATGCTTGGCCGGCAGACCATGGTGACAAGCGCGGCTAGGCGGATTTCGGGTTGGCTGGCGGCGGCTCTCGTGTCCAGCGCGGCAACCTCGGTGTTCGCACAGACCGGCCTGAGGCTGACGCATGACGATTTACAAAAGCGCGCCAACGGCGTGCTGGCGTTGATGTCGTTCTCGATTGTGCCCGACATCACAACCAGCTCGCTGTCGATCGGCAGCGGCGGGGCGGGAGTGGAGGGCTCGAGCGACTTCTTCATGACCCAGCTCGGCGGCGGCGACACTTTCTCCGACAGCGTGCCCATTTACCTGGAAGGCGTGTTGGCCGCCAGCCGCTACGATCCGACCTTTGTCGCGACCCAGGGGGCCGAGCAGCGGCGCATCCCGACCAAATGGAACAGCATCTCCGCCACCGGCGGCATCGGCTGGGATTTCAAGCTCACCGATGAGCTGAAACTGCGCCCGATCTTCAATTTCGCGCTCGGCAACGTGACCAGCGACCTGCGCGCCGCCAGTTGGTATGTTGGGCGTCGGACGGATCGCGATGTGGAGTTCCTCGACAAGGGGTCGCTCAATGCCTACGGCCTGGGCGGCTCGATCATGCTGGACTGGGAACACTACCGGCCGGACTACGAAGTGGACGTCGAGCTGCGCTATTCCGACATCCGCTTGAAGAGCTTCGCCAGCTCCGCCGCCGTGCAGGGCAAGGCCGCCGCGCAATCCGCCAACCTCTGGGCCCGCTACCGCGCGCCGACTGGCCTGACATTGCTGCAGCGGCCGCTGCGATACGTGCTGGAACTGACGCATTCCGAGTTTCTGGGCGACCAGCGCGGGGTGCTGGGATTCGATCGACTGACGTCGGTCGGCGCCGGACTGGAGCTGGATTCCAGCGCCTACGACATCATCGTGACGCGCACCCGGCTGGTGGGCCGCTATGTATTCGGCACCAATGTGTCGGGCTTTTCGGTCGGTCTGGCGGTGAGCTTCTGAAATGGACCGGGGGTGAATGATGACACCGGAGCAACCCTGGGAAGGCGCTGGCGGGTCATTTTCGCTGGTGCGCAATGACCCGTTCTACCGGCTGCAGCGGCGCATCGGCCTGATCCCCGCCAACGGCGATGGGTTCAAGCGGCGCGCCTTGCTGTACGCGCTGGTGGCGTGGCTGCCCCTGGTCGTCGCCTCCTGGCTGGCCGGCACGGTAGTCGAGTCCGCCGGCATCGCCGAACCGCTGCTGGGCCATATCGGCATCCACGTGCGCTGCCTGGTGGCTATTCCCCTGCTGGTGCTGGCCGAGGGGCTGGCGCAACGGACGATTCCATTGTTCATGCGCGAGTTCCGCCGCACGGGCCTGATCGGCGACGCCCAGGCGCCGCAGTTCGAGCAGGTGCTCGCCGGCGTGTTGCGCCTGCGCAATCGGGCTTTGCCGTGGGTGGTGATCATTGGCCTGGTCGCGGCCTGGACCGCGGCCTTTCTGTTGGCGCCCAATCGCGACGAGATCCAGTGGGCGGGCGCGGACAGCCGCAGCCTGGCGTTCGGCGCCTGGTGGTTCCTGCTGGTGACGCGGCCGATATTCTCGGTGCTGCTGCTGGCGTGGATATGGCGGTTGGTCCTGTTGAGCATCCTGCTATTTCGTATCGCGCGCCTGCCGTTGCAGCTGGTCGTCATGCATCCGGATCGTTTCGCCGGGCTGGGCTTTCTGGACCGTATTCCGCTGGTCTACAGTCCGTTCATTCTTTCTGTTTCGGCCGTCATGGCCGGAGCCTGGGCGCACAACGTGTTCTATCACGACGTGGCGGTGCCCTCGCTATATGTGCAGATGGCCACCCTGCTGGTCGTGCTGGTGGTGATCGGGCTGGTGCCCTTGCTGGTATTCACCCCGATGCTGTTGCGGGCCAAAAAGAAGGCGCTGCTCGACTATGGCGTCCTGCTGGCGCAGCACGGGCGGGCGGTCAACGCCCGGTGGATCGCACGGCAGGACGTGCCGGACATGCCGCTGCTGAATGCCCCCGAACTGGGGCCGGTGGCCGATGTCCAGGCCCTGTACCAGGCTGTTGCGGCAATGCGTACCGCCATCATCAGCAAGGGTATCTTGCTCAAGATCGTCTTGCCCGCCGCATTGCCCTTGCTGGTGCTGGTGGCCACGCAATGGCCGCTCAAGAGCACCCTGACCAAGTTGTTGTTCACGCTGCTTTGACCAGGAGGAAATACGGCGCCGCGATGCAATGACGACAGCACTATCGCGCCCGGGTTGAAGAAGGTTCGCGGAGTAAATCGCTTCCCGACAGGAGAGTTCCATGAAATGGCTTCTACGGTACTGCATTGCGATGTTGGCGCTACTGTGCTTGAGCCCGCCCGGCTATGGGCAAGCCAAGTTGAGCAATGCGCAACTGGACCAGATGCTGGCGCCGGTGGCGCTTTATCCCGACGCATTGCTGTCCCAGGTGCTGATGGCGTCCACCTATCCCGATGACGTGGCGGCGGCGGCGCAATGGTCGGGCCAGCACACCAACCTGAGCGGAGACGAGGCGGTGAAAGCCGTGCAGGACCAGGCCTGGGATCCCAGCGTCATGTCCCTGGCGGCCTTTCCTTCCGTGCTGGACATGATGGGCAGGCAGCCAGACTGGGTGCGTTCGGTGGGGGATGCGTTCCTGGATCAACCCGATGACGTGATGGACTCGGTGCAGCGGCTGCGCCTGCAGGCGCAGAAGGCCGGATCGCTGGCGAGCAATTCGCAGCAGACGGTGACCACGTCCACTGCCGGTGGCTCCACGGTGGTAAGTATCGCGCCCGCATCGCCGAATGTGGTGTATGTGCCTACCTACAACCCCACCACCGTATACGGCGCCTGGCCCTATCCCTCGTATCCGCCGGCCTATTACCCGCCGCCGCCGGGGTCGGTGTTCGCCTCGGCCCTGGTGTCCGGGCTGGCATTCGGCACGGGCATCGCGATCGTCGATTCGTTGTGGGGCGACTTTGACTGGGACGACCACGACGTGGATATCGACGTCAACCGCTACAACAATATCAACGTCAATAAGAAGCTGGACGCCCGGCGCACCGACGTGCAGTGGAATCATGACCCGTCGCGACGAGGCAATACGCCTTATCGCAGCGCGGAGACTCGGCAGCGCTTCGATGACCGGCGAGTCAGCGCGCAACGGGCCCACGGCGCCCAGGGCGCCCGGACCGTCGGTGCGGCGTCCCGGCCGGCCGCCAGCCAGCAGGACCGCCGCCAGCGCGCGCAGGAAGTCATGCGCCAACGCGAAGGAGGAGGCACGGCGGCCCGCCGGACGGGCGGCCACCAGGCTGGCGCGCGGCCCGGCGGGGCCGGTGCTCATGCGGCCGGCGGCAACCGCAGCCTCAGCCGCGGCGATGCGCAGGCATCCGCGGTCGCCCGCTCCCGGAACAACAATCGCGATAACGCGCTGCGTGGAGTGAACAGCCCGGCCCACGCGCGCAACGTGGGCGCGGCGCATGCCGGCCAGGCCAGGCCGGCGACGCACCAGGCGCCCCGGCGCGTGTCGGCGCCGCCGCGCGGGCACGGTGGCATGCAGGGTGGCGGACTACATGGACGGGGGCACGGAAGAAGATGAAACACGGAAACCAGAAATTCATGAGGGCTACCGCGCTGGCCTTGCTGGCGGCCGTCGCACTCGGCGCAGCGGGGCAGGCGCACGCCCAGGCGGCCTATCCCAACGCCGAGGCCGCGGCCGACGCCTTGGTCACCTCCATCTCCACGGGCGATGACGACCTGCTGAAACGCGTTCTGGGCGCCGACTACCGGCGCTACGTGCCGGCCGACAGCGTGTCGCGCGATGATATCTATGCCTTCCTGGCGGCCTGGTCCAAGCACCACGAAGTGGTGACCACGGGGCCGAAGTCGGCGGCATTAATCGTCGGCCAGCATGGCTGGCCGTTCCCGGCCCCCCTCGTGAAAGACGCGCGCGGATGGCATTTCGATGTGCGCGAAGGGGCGCGGGAAATGCAGCGGCGACGCATCGACCGCAACGAGATCGCCGCTATCGACACGCTGCAGGTCTTGTGCCAGGCACAGCAGGCGTATCGATCGTCAGTGGGACAGGGCAGGCCGGCGCAGCGGATCGTCAGCAGCGAAGGCCGGCACGACGGTTTGTACTGGGACGCGGGTACGCCCGCGCCCGGCCCCAGCCCGTTGAGCGACGATGCATTGGTGATGGGCGCCGACGTGCCGGTGGACGCGGCATTGCATGGGTACCGGTACGCGCTTCTGCCGTCGGCCGATGACTCCGGCTGCGCCTTCGCCGCCTGGCCCGCCGCCTATGGGCATTCCGGCCGGCACAGTTTCGTGATCGGCCCGGACCGGAAAGTGCGCGAGCGCGATTTCGGCAGACAATCCGGGAAGGCCGGTTTTCGCGGAGCAACCGGTGACCTGGGCGCGCAGTGGTCGGAGGCGATGCCATGAGGTGGTGCCGCGCTTCAGACGCCACGACGACCCATGGGCCTTTGTCCGCCAGCCTGAAGCAGGCCGTGCGGATGGGCATGGCCATCCGGCGCCGGGCGCTACGTCTTGGGGGCAAGGCGGGCCTGGTGCTCGGCATGGCCGGGCCGGCATTATGCTGGGCCACGGAGGGCGGCCTGGGAAGACAGATCACCGGCACCAACGTCCAGCCGAACGCGGGTATCGTAGCCCCGCAGCCCATTACCGTCATCAACCTGAGCCAGATCTATTTCGATGGCAATATCCGCGCCGGGCGTGACGTGCCGATCGCCGGCAAGACCTCCCTGGGGCTGGAGGGCAAGCTCTCGTTTACCCTGGCGACGCTGATGAAGACCTGGGACACGGGGCCGGGACGCTGGAATTTCGCTTCGGGCATCACGGTGCCGTATATCTGGACGAAGGCACAGGCCACGCTGGAGGGTTCGCGGCGCGGCGCGTCGACCCGCGACAGCGCGTCGGGCCTCTATGACCTGTACTTCACGCCGATTGTCGCCGGGTACCATTTCTCCGAGACTTCGCACCTCGCCCTGAGCCTCAATATCTGGGCGCCTACCGGCAAGTACGACGAGGACGATCTCGCCAATCCCAGCCTGAATACCTGGACCTTTGTTCCGCAGGTCGCCTACACCAAGGTCTTCCCGGAATCGAAATGGCAGCTCGACATGGTGGCGGGCCTGCAGCTGTATACGCGCAATCGGGCCACTGATTATCGCAATGCGCCGCTGTTCAGCCTGGATGTGATGGGTCGCAGGAAGTTCGACAACGGCTTGAGTGCCGGACTGGTTGTCGGAACCATCCAGCAGATGGGCAATGACAGCGGCCCCACGGCCGATCGGCTGAACGGGTTCAAGGGCCGCGACTGGGCGCTGGGGCCGATCCTGACCTATGACCGCAATCTGGCCAACGGCCAGTCGCTGTCCCTGAGCCTGCGCTGGGTGCCGAGCGTCAGCAGCACCAACCGGCTCGACAGCAACGATACGGTCATGGCGACGGCGGCCCTGATTTTCTAGCGGCTGGTATCGCGGCATGCAAGGTCGGGGATGTGTCGATCGGCGCGGCGCATTCAGGCGGAGGGAGTGAGGCATATGCGCAGGCCATCGATCCGCGCACTTGTGCTGGTCGCCGCCATGGCGGCGAGCCCGGCTTGCCTGGCGCAGCCCGCCGGGTTCACCGACCCGGAGGATGGCGCCTTCGACGCGAGCGATTATCTGCTGAACCGCAAGGGCGTCTTCCCGGTGCCGATGATCATCACCGAGCCCGCCGTCGGCTATGGGGGCGGGGCGATGTTGATGTACTTCTCCGAGTCGCTGGCCGAGGCCGGCCAGAAGTCCGGGCGCGACGGCCCCGTGACCCCGCCCAATATCACGGGGCTGGGTGCGGTGGGAACGGAGAATGGCTCGCGCGGAGCCGGCCTGTTTCATTTCCATGCCTGGGGCGCCGACCGGTTTCGCTATCTGGGCGCGCTGGCGCATGGCAAGGTAAACCTGGACTACTACGGGGCGCTCAATCATGGGCGCAGCTACGAGTTGAAGGGCACCTTCCTGGTGCAGCAGCTTTTGGCCCGGCTCGGCGACAGCCACTGGTATGTGGGCCCCCGCTATACCTATTTCAAGTCCGACACGCGCTTTACCGGGGAAGCCGCCGGCGAGCTCGGCTTCGACGACCAGCAGCTCAGCGTAGGCAAGCTTGGCCTGGTCGTCGACTACGACAACCGGGACAATATTTTCTATCCCACCAAGGGCAGCTACGCGGAACTGGAAGCGCAATTTGCGCGCGGCTGGCTGGGCAGCTCCAAATCGTTCGAGACATACCGCGCGCGTGGCTATACCTGGCTGCCGTTCCACCCCAGGTGGACGCTCGGCCTGCGCCTGGACGCCCAGACCACCAGCGGATCGGTGCCGTTCTATGCCCAGCCGTATGTGGATCTGCGCGGCGTGTCGCGCGGCCGGTACCAGGATCGGACCGCGCTGGCCGGCGAAACGGAACTGCGCTGGAATGTGACGCCACGCTGGTCGCTGCTGGGCTTTGCCGGCATAGGCAAGGCCTACGGCCGCTGGAAGTCGTTTGGCGAGGCGTCCAGCGTCACCAGCGCGGGGGTCGGCTTCCGCTATCTGGTTGCCCGCAAGCTGGGACTCAGCGTCGGTATCGACGTGGCGCGGAGCCGGGACCAGAACGCGTTGTATATCCAGGTTGGCAGCGCGTGGCGGTGAGCCCGGCCAGGGGCGCTGGCTCTTGCGGTCTTATTTCAACAGCGCCGCATGCTTCGCCAGCACCGCCTCGGCGCACTGGGCGTCCAGGTGCCCGCCCGGCGCGCCGGCCACGCCGATGGCGCCGATCACTTCGTCGCCGTGCTTGAGCGGCACGCCGCCGCCCAGCAGCAGAAAGCCCGGAATGTCGGTCAGGTTGGCGGCGCCGGGGTTTTTCTGGGCGTTCTCCATCATGGCCAGCGTGGGCAGCCTGGCCGAGGCCGAGGTGAATGCCTTGGCGCGGCTGGCCTCGATGGTATGCGGGCCGGCGTGGTCGGCGCGCGCCAACGCCTGCAGTTGCCCGGCGCGGTCCACCACCGCGGCGCTGACCGCGTAGCCCTGCGCCTGGCAGGCGGCTACCGTTTCCATGGCCAGTTTCTGGGCATCCGCCAGGGCAAGCTTGTGGGTTGTGACGACCGCCGCGCCGGCGGCCTGCGAGAGGGCCAGGAGCGAAAACAGGGCGATGGAATTGCGCATCATGTCGAGTCCTTTGCGTATATCGAAAACGGAAAGAACAGCTTAGCGACGCGGGCGGCCGGCCGGTATGCGCACGGCCACGGCAAGGCCTCCGTAGCGCTACGGAGGCTCAGGCGAGCAGGACAGCGTACTGGCGGATCAATTGCGCCAGGGAATCGGCCTCGAGCTTGGCGAATACGTTGGCGCGATAGGTCTCCACCGTGCGCGGCGACAGCCCCAGGTCGCGCGCGATCTGTTTGTTGCTGACGCCTTCGACCACCCGGCGCAGCACTTCCTCTTCCCGGCCCGACAGCCGGGCCAGGCGCTGGGCGGCTTCGCGGGTGGCGGCTTGCTTCTCGCGGCTGGCGATGTGCTGGCGCACGGCGGCCTGCACCGCTTCGAGGAACAGGTCATCATCCACCGGCTTCTGCAGGAACTCCACCGCGCCGGTCTTGAAGGCGCGCCGGCACAGGTCGACGTTGGCGTGTCCGGTCAGCATGATCACCGGCAGGTCGGAATGCGCGGCGACGTCTTCCAGCACTTGCAGGCCGCTGGTGCCCGGCATGCGGATGTCCAGCACCAGGCAGCCGATGGCGTAGGCGTGCCGCTGCGCCAGGAAGTCCCGCGGGTCGCCGAAGCCGACGCTGCGCAGGCCGACGCTGGCCAGCAATAATGCCAGGCCGTCGCGCACGGCGTCGTCGTCGTCCACCAGGTAGACCAGGGGGGATTGGTTGGTCGGGTCGGTCATGCGGCGTGGCCGTCGGGAGGCCGAAGCAGGGGCAGCGCCAGTGTCGCGCATACGCCGCCCGCCTCGTGGTTGCGGATGTCCAGGAGCGCGTCCATGGCGCCGGCCAGGGTTTCGCACAGCGCCAGCCCCAGGCCCATGCCCTGGCCGCGCGTGGTGTAGAAGGGTTCGAAGATGCGCGGCAGCACGTCGGCCGGGATGCCCGGGCCGTTGTCGCGCACCGTGAACTCGTAGTGCGCGCCGCGTACGCGCCCGCCCAGGTCGAGGCGGCGCGGCGCGGGCTGTCCGGCCAGGGCGTCGGCGGCGTTCTGCACCAGGTTGTGCAGGATCTGTTCCAGCGCGACCCGGTCGCCGAGCGGGTGCGCCGTGCTGTCGGCGTTGTGCCAGCCCAGGCGGATGCCCTGACGCGCCAATTCTTCTTCGCGCAGGAAGCGCAGCGACGCGACCAACTCGTCCGGGTCCAGCGGCGCGCGCCGCACCGGAGCGCCGTGCGCCACCAGCGTCCGCAGGCGCCCGAGTATCTCGGCCGCGCGCCGCGCCTGCGCCGCGGTCGATTGCAGGGCGCGGCGCACCTCGGTTTGCTCGTGGGGATCGTCCAGCATGCGCTGGGCCGCGCCGGCGTGCGCCAGGATGGCCGTGAGCGGCTGGTTCAATTCGTGCGCGATGCCGGCGGCCATTTCGCCCAGGGTGTTGAGGCGGCCGATGGCCGCCAGGCGCGCCTGTTCGCGCTCGCGCCGGGCATAGGCCCGCGAACGGCGCCACAGCGTCCAGCCGGCCACCATGGCCGCGCTGGCGGCCGCCCAGGCCAGCCAGGCGGCCCATGGCCAGGCGCCGGGCGTCAGCCGTCGGGCGCTGTGCAACGCGAAGGGCTGGCTGGCCGCGCCCAGCGGCTTGTCGCGCTGCAGTTGCAGGCCGGGGCCGGCGGCGCCGGACGCCAGCAGGTCGAGCCGCCCGCCGGGCAGGTCCAGGCTCAGCGCGCCAAGCGTGCCGGGTATGTCGGCGGGCGCCAGCAGTTGCCGGCCGTCGACCCGCATGCTCCAGCCGGACGGACCGACCAGCCAGTAACCTTCTGCCCCGGCGGCCAGCGCCGTAGGGCGGCCCAGGGCGCGCGCCCGGGCGATTGCCCCGGCCAGCCCGGCGGGCGGCGCGGCGCTGCCGCGCCAATGGGCGCCATCGGAATGCCCCACCGCCTGCAGCTGCGGCAGCGCCGGTTGCAGGCTGGGGAACAGGCGCTCGGGGGCCGGCGGGTGGGAAAGCGCCGCCAGCGTGGCGAGCACGGCTTCATGCTGCACGGCCTTCTGGCTGAGCATGCGGTGCACGATGCTGGTGTCCTGCACGAAGCGATCGCGCTGGGCGGCGTAGTCCTGGAGCCCGATGGCGACGACGCCGGGGATCAGGAGCAGCAGCCAGGCCAGGGCCGCCGGCAGATGGGACCGGAACATGGCGGCAATTATTGCACCGCGCGGCCGGCCGGCGCCTCCGTAGCGCTACGGAGGCGCAGCCGGGTCAGCGCTGGCCTGGCGCCTCGGCCAGCCATTGCCGGATGGTGTGCAGGACGCTGTCGGTTTGTTCCCGGTGCGGGACATGGCCGCAATTTTCCAGGATCGCCTGGCGGCCTTGCGTCAGGCCGGCGATGCGTTGCGGATGCAGCAGCGAGCCGTATTCGTCATGGTCGCCATGCAGCGCCAATACCGGGCAGCGCACGCGGCGCAGGTCGCCGTCCAGGTTCCAGGCCGCGAATTCCGGCGACAGCCAGGTGTCGACCCAGGCGCTCAGCACCCATGCCGCCTTGTCGCCGTGGTACTTCTGCAGGCGCTCGAGCTGGCCCGGCTGGGCGAAGTCCTGGCGGGCCTGCCGGATGCCCGCCAGCGTGTGTTCTTCGGCGAAGGCCTGCGCCGATTCGGTGACCAGGCCCTGGCACGCCGCGCCGTATTCGGCGGCGCAGACGATCGCCATGCCGCCGCCGACGCTGTGGCCGAACAGGACGAATCGCTCCAGGCCGAGCTGCTCGCGCAGCCGGCGGAAGCCGTCATGGGCCTCCTGGTGCACGAAGCGGCTGTCCAGCGTGCCCGGATGCGGGTCGGATTGCCCGAAGCCGAGGCGGTCGTACGCGATGACGCTGCGCCCGGTCGCCAGCGCCAGGCGCTCGGGGAAGTCGCGCCACAGCGCCACGCATCCCAGCGAGTCGTGCAACAGCACGATCGGCGCCGGGCCGTCGGGCCGGTCCGCGGCGGGCGTCCAGCGCCGGGTGTAGAGCCTGCCTTGAGCAGTGTCGATATAGGCGTCGTGCGTGATGAGGGCCGTCATGAAGCTGGCATTGCAACAATTAATGCGTCAATATTACATGCCCGCCGGTCGCCGGCGCTTAAGTGTGGACTGTCCGATGACGTAAGCCTGAGTGAAGGCGCCGTGATGGCGTGAGCGTGATTCGGTCCAAACCAGGAGGCTGGTATGAAAGAAGCGCGAGCACTATGGGCAGGCGTGGCGATGGCGGCATTGGCCATGCCGGGAATCGCGGCGGGCGCGGGCGGCAGGATCCACTTCGTGGGCAGCATTGTGGTGCCGGCCAGTTGCCAGGCGCAGGTCAGCCTGCGGCAGGCTGGCCCCAGGGCGGACGCGGCCTGTCACCAGCCTGCGACGCCCGCGGCGGCGCCGCAAGCGCCGCATGTCAGCATCCAGCCGCTGCCGCGCGTCACCGCCGCGCCGCCGGGGCGTCCGCAGGCCTATGTGGTGACGCTGTCCTATCGATAAGCCGGACGCGGGCAGGCCTCAAGTGACGACCACCGCCACGGTCTGCCCTTCCTGGACCATCTCGCCTTCGCGCACCAGGATCTCCGCGATGCGGCCGGCATCGTTGGCCACCACGGGAATCTCCATCTTCATCGACTCGACCAGCATGACCACGTCGTCGGGCTGGACGGCGGCGCCCGGTTCGGCCTGGATTTTCCACACGGTGCCGGTCACTTCGGCCACTACGTTTGCGCGTCCCACTTCGGTTCTCCTTGTTTGATGGGTTGCCGGCCGGCCGTCACGGCTTGGCCAGCTTCAGGTCCAGCAGCAGGTCGCGCGTGGAGGCGTATTCGGCGTCCAGCACTTTCCGCATTTCTTCGTGCCGCGCGAAGCGCGGCCGCCACAGCTGGGTTTGCAGGAAGTCGTTCCATTCCTTGCTGGCGGCCACCTTGGCCAGCGCCGATTCCCAGTACGCCAGTTGCGCCGGGGTCATGTCCTTCGGGCCGAGCACGCCCTGTACCGAGGTCGAGACCGCGTCGATGCCCTGTTCCTTCCAGGTCGGCACCGCGGCCAGCTGGCCGGGCAGCCGCTCGGCCGTGGTCACCGCCAGCAGGCGGATGGTGCCGGCCTTGTACTGCGACAGCACATTGGGCGACGAGGCCGACACCACGTCGACGTGGCCGCCCAGCAGCGCCGTGATGGATTCGCCGGACGATTTGTACGGCACGATGACCAGCTTGGTGATGTCCACGCCGGCCTGCTTGAGCGGCTTGGCGATCGCCAGGTGGATGTGGTTGCCCACCGAGGTGGCCACGGCGATCGACAGCGAGTCGGGCTTCTGCTTCAGCTGCGCCACCAGGTCGTGCACGTTCTTGAATGGCGAGTCGGCGCGCACCGCCACCAGCATGGACTCTTCCAGCAGCAGGGCGATGGGCGTCATCTCGGCGTATGACAAGGCATCGGGATGCAGCACGCGGGCGCTGATCATGCCGGTGCTGAAAGTGCCCAGCCAGTGCGCGTCGCCGGGATGGGCGCGCAGGGTCTGCAGGCCTACCGCGCCGCTGCCGCCGGGCTTGTTGGAGATGACCAGCGTCTGGTCCAGCACCTTTTGCTGTTCGAGCAGCCGCTGCAGCTCGCGCGCGGCGGTGTCCAGGGCGGCGCCCGGCCCGGCCGGCACCACGAACTCCACGCTGTGCCGCGGCTGCCATGACTGGGCCTGCGCGGGCCAGCCGAAGGTCGCCGCCACGCAGGCCGTCCACACCATCATGCTGCGAAGTAACGCATTCATCATCGTGTCTCCTTGCGGTCGGCTCGCCGGCAGGGTGGCCCCGGGCGACGGCCGTCCGTCGTTGTCGAAAACCGCAACCCGCCGCGGATCAGCGGGCCTTGAGTACTTCCCAGGCGTCCTCCACCCAGTCGCACAGCACGTCGCGTGTTTCGCGCGGGTCGATCACATCCAGCATGCCGAACTTCTCGGCGGTGCGGAACGGCGACGCGATGCGGTGGTAGTAGGCCTCCAGCCGCGCCTGCTCGGCCGCCGGGTCGTCGGCGGACGCGATCTCGTTGCGGTGCGCCGCCGCCACCCCGCCCTCGATGGGAATCGAGCCCCAGCGCGCCGAGGGCCAGGCGAAACGGTGGTTGAGCCGGGGGAAATGCTTGGGGGCGTGCAGGCCGCCGGCCATGCCGAAGGCGCGCCGCATGATGATCGACACCCACGGGATGGTGGCCTTCTCGATCGTGGTCAGCACCCGCACTGCGCCCAGCAGCGTGCCGCTGAGCTCGGCTTCCGGCCCGGTCGCGTTGCCCGGCTGGTCCACCAGGTGCACCACGGGCAGGTTGAAGGTCTGGCACAGCTTGACGTGCCGCTCGATCTTCCAGGCCGAGGCGGTGGTCATGGCGCCGCCCGAGACGCGCGGGTCGCTGCACAGCACGCCCACCGGGTAGCCGTGCAGCCGCGCCAGCGCGGTGATGGTCGAGCCGCCCTGGTGGCGGCCGATCTCGAACAGGCTGTCGCGGTCGAATACGGAGGCGAGGATCTTGCGCGGATCGTAGACCTTGCGGCGGTCTTTCGGAATGGCGTTCTTCAGCCAGTCGTCGGCGCGGCCGGGCGGGTCGTCGGTGGCGATGCGCTCGGCCATCTGCCCGGCATGGCGCGGCAGGTATGACAGGAAGCGCCGCACCTGCTCGAAGGCATCGGCCTCGCTGGCGGCTTCGTTGTGCACCAGCGCGCTGCGGCGGTGCACCTGGTAGCCGCCCAGCTCGTTCTTGTCGATGTCGATGCCGTAGGCCTGCTTGACCACCGGCGGCCCGGCGGCGAAGACCTGCGCCTGGTCGCGCACCATGACCGAAAAATGCGACATCAGCACCTTGATGGCGCCCAGCCCGGCGCAGGCGCCCAGCGCCACGCCCACCACCGGCACGGCGTCGAGCAGGGGCACCACCGGCCAGGTGGGATAGCCGGGGATCTTGCTGCTGCCCTGCTGCTCCAGCAGCTTGACGCTGCCGCCGGCGGTGTCCACCAGGCGCACCAGGGGCATCTGCAGGTCCAGCGCCATGCGTTCGGCGTAGATCCATTTGTCGGAGATGGTGGCTTCGGAGGAGCCGGCGCGCAGCGTGTAGTCGTCGGCCGAGATCATGGCCTTGCGGCCGTCGATGCGCCCGGAGCCGATGATGGCGTTGACCGGCGACAGCGACTGGAAGAAGCCGTCCGCGTCATAGCGGCCCTTGCCGGCGATGCGGCCCAGCTCGCGGAACGTGCCGGCATCGCACAATAGCGCGATGCGCTCGCGGGCATTCAGGCGGCCGCGCGCCTTGTGCCTGGCCAGCGCTTCGGGGCCGCCCATGGCGGCCGCCTGCTCGCGCCGCGCCGCCAGTTCCCGCAGTTCCGCTTCCCAGTCCTGTCCGGCGGTTGCGTCGTGCCTCTGTTCCATTGCCTGCTCTCCGACAGTGCCTGCCCTGGCGTTGTAGTGTTCATGGGCGGGTCTTGATGATCTGTTGCGCCTGCAGCGCCTGGATCTCGGCGGGGCTCATGCCCAGTTCGCGCAGCACGGCCTCGGTGTCCGCGCCCAGGTCGGGGCCGCTGTGGCGGATGTGGCCCGGCGTGCGCGACAGCTTGGGCACCACGCCGGCCTGCGTGGTGTGCCCCAGCGAGGCATGCGGCACCCGCACCAGCATGTCGCGCTCGGCATAATGCGGGTCGTCGTAGATGTCGGCGATGGTGTAGATGCGCGAGGCCGGGATGGACTCGGCGATCAGCAGCTGTTCGAGCGACGCCGCGTCGTGCTGGCGCGTCCACTCGCCGATGATGGCGTCCAGCGCGGCCATGTTCTGCCGTTCGCCGCGCGCGCGGATGGTGGCGAAGCGCGGGTCGGCGAGCAGTCCGGGCTGGCCCATGGCATGCGCGAGCCGGCTGAAGACAAGGTTGCTGTTGGCGGCGATCAGCACCCAGGCGCCGTCGGCGCTGGGGTACAGGCTGTTGGGCGCCATGGTGGGCAGGTTGGGTCCGACCCGTTTCGGCACGAAGCCCAGCTTCTCGAACGCCGGGACGTACGGTTCCATCTGGGTGAACGCGGTTTCGTACAGGGCCGCGTCCACGACCTGGCCCAGGCCGGTGCGGCTGCGTTCGTGGATGGCCATCAGCGCGCCGAAGGCCGCGTACACGGCGGTCAGGTAGTCGGTGGTGGCCAGCGCGACGCGCGCCGGCGGCCGGTCCGGGTCGCCGGTCATGTGGCGCACGCCGCCGAAGGCCTCGCAGATGGCGCCGTAGCCCGGCCGGCTGGCGTAGGGGCCGTCCTGCCCGTAGCCGCTGATGCGCACCATGACCAGGCCCGGGTTGCTGGCCGACAGGGTCTCGTAGTCCAGGCCCAGGCGCTCCATGACGCCGGGGCGGTTGTTCTCGACCAGGATGTCGGCGCGGTCGATCAGGGCGCGCGTGATGGCGCGGCCCTGCGCGGATTTCAGGTCCAGCGCCACCGAACGCTTGCCGCGCAGGATGGTGGCCGCGTACAGCGAGACGTCCTCGACGTGCTTGCCCATCTGGCGCACGCCGTCGCCTTCCAGGGGTTCGACCTTGGTGACTTCGGCGCCGAAGTCGGCCATCAGGCGGGCGCAGGCCGGCCCGGCAATGGTGGAACAGATCTCCACGACCTTGAGGCCCGCCAGCGGGCCGGGGGAGGCAGCGGTCATGCGCGTCTCCGTGCGGGTTCCTGGGCGCTTTCGGAAAGGCGCCGCACGACGGCGCGGCCGGATTCCTCGACCCGCTGGCGCGAGATGGCGATATACGTCTTGGTGTCGCCGCGTTCCAGCGCGTCGAGGCCCTTGCGCCACAGCGCGGCCGACGCCTGGCGGCGTTCGATGGGCGCCAGGCTGATGTACGAGTAGCGCAGCGTCTGCAGCGACAGGGCGGTGAGCATCTGGGTCAGCCGCTGGTTGTCGCAGTTGCGCACTGACAGGATCGACAGCCGGTAGGAGGTCTCGGCGTACTGGCCGCGGTCGTCGGCGACGCGGGCCAGGGTTTCGAGTTTTTCGACTCCGGCGCGCAGGGTGGCCAGGTATTCGGGGCTGTGGTTGGCGGCGATTTTGCGGGCGACGATTTCGAGCAGGCCGACGCGGATCTCGAAGATCTCGCGCACTTCGTCCAGTGTCA
>Ga0182741_1000345_pt1 | contig 71164 bp, 68 predicted proteins | sample eDN5th37CBELigOP_FD_128874 | JGI IMG/M metagenome (GOLD analysis project Ga0182741, IMG submission 128874) | Enriched Organic Plus compost microbial communities from Emeryville, California, USA - eDNA 5th pass 37_C BE-Lig OP (version 2) (version 2) ...
CTTGTTGAACTTGGCATCGAACACGAACACGTCCTTGCCCTTGCCGCCGGTGAGCACGTCCTTGCCGGCCCCGCCCCACAGCACGTCGTTGCCGGCATCGCCCTTGAGCACATCGTTGCCGGCGAGGCCCTTGATCACATCGTTTCCGTCCGCGCCAGTGAGCCGGTCGGCGCGGGACGTGCCTTGGAGAACAGGAGCCGAACCGGCGGGATTGCTCGGCTGGCTGGGGTGTCCGGCGTGCTTGGCCCCGAAGGCACATCGGCCGTGCCGAAAAGTTCTGTCTTGAACGAGAACCCTTCGTCCCTCCAGCCGATGATGAATGAGCCGTTCGCAAGAGGCGCCACGAAGGGATTGTATTGTGAGCCCGCCGTAGTAGTTCCCACCGTGGCCGCTTCTTGGGTAATTGTGCCGTCGGCTGAGCAGGCAGCTACATAGATGTCTGTATCGCCGGCGCCCACCCGAACCGTGAAGCTGACGGCAAAGCCGCCATTTGCCAGAGGCGAGATCTGAGGGGAGCCTTCGATCGGCAGATTGGGCATCGCGAACAGCGCAGGCTTTCCAACCGCCTGGCCCTCGGAGCTGAAGACCTGGAGGTGCATGACCGGGCTGTTTGCCGCCGATCGATCGTCCCAGGCCGCCACAAACCCGCCATTCGCAAGGGCCGTGAGGCCTGGATGGGTTTCCTCCGTCGTTTCGATCGTTGCAAGGTCCCAGGTCTTCTCCGGATTGTTGACGACATCGGGGAATGCCAGGATCGTTGTATTTGTTGCGCCGGCTTGCGCGAACAGGGTCATGACGTTTCCGCTGGGCGTTGCTTGAGACGCAAGCGCGCTACCTTCCTGAGCAGGAGCTGTGAACCGCCTCGGCGATATGGCCCCACGTTCCGTCATTCTGTGTCACAGCGCTTCGGATCAACCAGTTTTCGGAACCGGATTCGGTCGTGATGGAGCCTGCGTAGACAACGGAGAACCCGCCATTTGCCTGGGCTGCGACGCTATGGGGAATGACGGTCGAAGTATCCGCATCGCTTATGACGAGCGGATCCCCTGACTTCAACTCATGGCCCTGTTGGGGAGGGCCGAAAAACTTGACCTGTATTTTGTCGACCGAAGGGTCGCTCCACACGAGGACCGTCGAGCCGTCCGATAGGGTTTTCCCTATGACGGTCATAAAATCCGTCCCCTGTTTCTGGTAGACGGTCTCCTTCCCGCGTAGCACCGTGCCATCTGGCCTGAGGATCATGTCGTAAATGGAGGCGACCTGGGTCTGGCCCTCGGTCTCCGCCCACGCGACCATGTAATTCCCGTCCGACAGGGAGACGATGGTGGCGCCAAAGGTGCCGGACAGATTCACCTGCATGGCGTGGGGAAGCGATACTGACATATGGAGCTCCGATGCTCATTATTCGATATGTTATATCGAATAATGCCGCAATGTGCCATCGGAGCTTCGAAGTGTGCCTTCGCACATGGGGCCGTACGGTACGCCGGCCGGGAGCGCCTATGTCCCTAGGAACTCCCGCAGGGCCGCCAGCGTCGCGCCTGGCATCTCCTCCGCCACGAAATGGCCGGACGAGACGCCGACGCCCGTGATCTCCGGCGCGAAGGTGGAGCGCCAGATGTCGAGCGGGTGCTGGGTCTCGCCGCTCGTGCCGCTCACCAGGTAGAAATCGCTCCAGATGAGCTGCACGGGGCACTGGATCGTACGGCGCGCTGACCGGTCCGCCTCGTCGGCCTCGATGTCCCGGGTCGCGCCGGCACGATAATCCTCGCAGAAGGCGTGGATGCGGGTGGGCTCGTTGAAGCCGTCCCGATAGGCGCGCATGGCGCGCGGGTCGAAGGCGGAGAGGTCGCCTGGGGCGGACCAGAGCTTCATGAGGCCCTCGAAATAGGGAATCGGATCGCGGCCGATCTCCTCCTCGGGCTCGGGCGCAGGCCGGGAGAGGAAGCCCCAATGGGCCTCCGGAACGTGACCCGCCTTCATCTGCGCCCAGACATAGGAGGTCGGCAGGATGTCGAGGAGCGAAAGCCTCTCGACGCGGCCGGGATGGTCTAGGGCGAGGCGATAGGCGACCCGCGCGCCCCGGTCGTGCCCCGCGAGGGCGAAGCGCACATGGCCCAGGGCCTCCATGACGGCGATCACGTCCCGCCCCATGGCGCGCTTGGAATAAGTCTCGTGCGCGGCATCGCTGCGCGGGACCGAGGACCAGCCGTAGCCGCGCAGGTCCATACAGACCACCCGGTGCGTCTCGGCCAAAGCGGGCGCGAGGCGGTGCCACATCACGTGGGTCTGCGGGAAGCCGTGCAGCAGCATGAGGGGAGGGCCGTCGCCCTTCGAACGTGCGAAGATGCGCCCCGCCTCCGTGTCGATCCAGTGGGATTCGAAGCCGGGAAAAAGATCGTCGCTCATGGGGCTCGCTCGTGAAAGGTGGCGGTGTTCCCCATACCTAGGCCAGCGTGGCGTTTCGTCAGCCCCGCTCGCGCTCCACCGCGCGCCAGCCGATGTCGTGTCGGCAGAACCCCTCCGGCCAGTCGATGCGGGCCACCGCCTCGTAGGCGCGCTTCTGCGCTGCCGTGATCGTGACGCCCAGGGCCGTAACATTGAGGACCCGCCCGCCCTGGCTCACGATCCTGTCGCCCTCCTGCTTCGTGCCTGCGTGGAAGACGATCACGTCCTCCATGCCCTCGGCCTGGGCGATGTCGCGGATCTCGGAGCCTTTCTCGACCGGGCCGGGATAACCCTTCGCGGCCATGACGACCGTGAGCGCCGCCTCCGGCCGCCATTGCAGCGAGATGCTGTCGAGAACGCCGTCGCAGGCGGCGAGGAAAGCGGTCACGAGGTCCGACTTCAGGCGCGGCAGCAGGACCTGTGTTTCGGGGTCTCCGAGGCGCGCATTGTATTCGATGAGCTGGGGACCATCCTTCGTGAGCATCAGGCCCGCATAGAGAATGCCCGTATAGGGCATGCCCCGGGCGCGCATTCCGGCCAGGGTCGGCGCGATGATCTCGCGCATCACGCGCGCCTGGAGTTCTGGCGTCAGCACGGCTGCGGGCGAATAGGCGCCCATGCCGCCGGTATTCGGCCCTTCATCGCCATCATGAACGCGCTTGTGGTCCTGCGCAGTGCCGAACGGGATTGCGGACTTTCCATCGCACAGGGCGAAGAAGCTCGCCTCCTCGCCTTCCAGATAGGCCTCGATCACCACCTCGGCCCCAGCCTCTCCGAAACTTCCGCCGAGCATGGCGTCCACGGCGGCCTCCGCCTCCTCGAACGAGGTGGCGACCACTACGCCCTTGCCGGCCGCGAGGCCGTCCGCCTTGACGACGATCGGCACCCCATAATTGCGGATATAGGTCTTGGCCGCCTCTGCATCCGTGAAGCGGCGGTAGGCGGCTGTCGGAATGCCGAATTCGGCGCAGAAATCCTTGGTGAAGGCTTTCGAGCCTTCGAGCTGCGCGGCCGCCCGGGTGGGCCCGAAAGCCTTGATCCCGGCAGCCGCCAGATCGTCCACGAGCCCCGCCACGAGCGGCGCCTCCGGCCCGACCACCACGAAATCGATGCTCTCCCGGCGGCAGAACGTGATCACGGCCGCATGATCCGTCACGTCGAGGGCGACGTTCTCGCCCTGCTGCGCCGTGCCCGGGTTGCCGGGCGCGATAAAGAGCCGGTCGCAGAGAGGGCTCGCCGCCATGCTCCAGGCCAGGGCGTGCTCGCGCCCGCCGGATCCGATGAGAAGGATGTTCATGCCCGCCGTCCTGTGATGACAGGCTGCTCTTAACCGGAGGAGCGACCCCCATCAACCGGGCAGCGCTGTCTCAGTTACTTCCTACAGAAGGAGAGGTCAGTGCGAAGCACCGAGCGAGGGGTTGCGTCAGATCCGAAGGAGCCGCGCCCGATAGCGATGAGGCGCAACGCGATTCCCTCCCCCTTGTGGGGAGGGTTAGGGTGGGGGTGTGGGCGCTAAGCTGGATTCAGTTCAGAGCCAACACCCCCGCCTCCACCTCCTCCCCACAAGGGGGAGGAGAGCAGCGCTTCTCCCTCAGACGAAGAAGAAGTCCTTTTCGGTCATCTTGAGGCCCTTCTTGAGCGTGGCGATCTCGACCGCAGCCTTCGACCCGGACCCGTCCGCATCATAGGACAGCACGCCCGTCTTCTTGTCGTAGAGGAAGAAGTCATTGGCGTCCTTGGCCTTGTCCCCGACCGTGAAGAACTTGCTCGCCATCTTCGCCGGCTTGGCCTCGCTGCCCTTCTTGATCGCCGCATAGAGGCTCTTGTTGGCCTTGAACAGGCTGTTCTCCAGCCAGAGCGTGTCGTCCTTCACATTGAAGTCGGCGATCTTGTCGAGGTTGGTCTTCTTGTTGAACTTGGCATCGAACACAAAGATGTCCTGGCCTGCGCCGCCATACAGCACGTCCTTGCCGGCTCCGCCGTAAAGCTTGTCGTTGCCGGACAGACCCTTGAGCACATCGTTGCCGGCGAGGCCCTTGAGCACATCGTTTCCGTCTGCGCCGGTGAGCCGGTCAACCCGCGCCGTGCCGATCAGAGTCAGCGAGACCGGACCGGGCGGTGGAGGTGGAGGAGGAGGCGAAACGGACCGCGATAGATCGAGGAGCTGGTCGCCAAACTGGGCGAACTGGATGTCCTTGAGAACGTCCGTGCCGTCCCCCGTGGCCCGCATGTCCGTGATTGTGACACTGCCATCGGCATTCCGGATGATCGAATACTGGTCCTTCGCGCCGGAGAACATGGCTGTGTCCGTGCCCGTACCGCCGTCGAGGGTGTCATTGCCTCCGCCGCCCGTGAGGGTGTCGTTACCAGCGTCTCCATAGAGCATGTCGGCATCGTTGCCCGACTCATGGATGCTGTCATCTCCTTCGCCGCCATGGACCGTATCGGCACCTGTCGCTCCATAGAGTTGGTCGCGGCCGGCACCGCCGTCGAGGACATTGTTGCCGTCATTTCCGAAGATCGTGTTGTCGAGATCGTTGCCGGTTCCGTTGATGTTGCCGCCGGCATTCTCCAGAGCGAGATATTCGACGTTCGCGCTCAGCACATAGCTGATCTTGGCGATTACCCGGTCGAATGTGCCGCCGGACGCATCCTCGGTCACCGTGTCGCCGGTGGAATCGACGAAGTAGAGGTCGTTTCCGGCCCCGCCGGTCATCACGTCATCGCCCGCTCCACCGACGAGCATGTCCTCACCTGCGCCGCCATCAAGGCGGTCGGCGCCGGCACCGCCGTCGAGGGTGTCATTGCCGCCGCCTCCGCTGAAAACGTTGACGCCGCTGTTGCCGGTCAGAAGATTGTTCAGCGTGTTCCCGGTCGCCGTGAAGTCGCGTGTACCAGTGACTGTTAGATTTTCGATATTGTCCACCAATGTATAGGAATTCGGCGTAAAGGCATCGGTGATCTTGATGGTGTCCGTACCTTCGTCCTTCACCTCGACGACGGTGTCGCCCGCATCGATGATGTAGACATCGTCCCCTTTGAGGCCTCCTAGGAGATCATTTCCTCCCTTGCCGTCCAAAATGTTGTTGTGGTCGTTGCCGAGGATCTCATTGCTCAGATCATTGCCGGTCCCGTCGATATCGCCGGAGCCAGTCAGGGTAAGGAATTCCACGTAATCCGTCAGGGTATAGCTGATGGAGGCCCGGACAGAGTCGATGCCTTCATCATTGGCTTCGACCACGACATCTCCGGCATCGTTGACAACGAAGGTGTCGTCGCCCAGTCCACCGATCATCTGGTCCGCCCCGAGTCCGCCGTCGAGGATATCGTTGCCTTTGCCACCATCCAGCAGATTGGCTTCGGCGTTGCCCGTCAGGCGATTATCGTAATCATTGCCGGTCGCCTTCTGGCCGACCATCAGCTCGATATTCTCGAGCTCAGTCCCGACGAGGGAATAATCGAAGAGAGCGTAGACTGTATCGTCCCCGCCACCGGCAAGCTCGACGATGACGTCGTTGACATCGTCCACAAAATAGACATCGTGGCCGAGCCCGCCGATCAGATGATCGCTACCCTTGCCGCCGTCCAGAGTGTCATTGCCTGCGCCGCCATTGAGAATATTGGCGAGATCGTTCCCGTAGAGCTGGTTGTTCGCGTCGTTTCCGGTTGCCTCCTGAGCTTGTCCCTCAAGCAGGACGTGCTCCACGTTGGCGTAGTCCTTCAGATCGATGTTGAAGTGCGAGATGATCGCATCCTCGCCCTCGTCGGCGAGTTCTGTGACCACGACGCCTGCTCCTGCATCGTAAAGCACATAGAGGTCGTCCCCCTTGCCCCCGATCAGGGTATCCTTGCCTTCCTTCCCATCGAGCGCATTGCTCCAATCGTTCCCCGTCAGGACGTTGTCCAGGGCATTGCCGATAATGCTCGCGTCAGTGTCGGGCGCCTGAAGCGTATAGTTCTGCTCCTGGTCCGTGAGCGTGTAGGTCTTGGTGACGGGATCATAGGTCGGCACGGAAATTCTCCTCGCGGGTTTTTCGCAAGGTATTTTATTCTATATAACGTATCAATATATTTATCGGAGCGGTCTCACTTGCCGCTGCGGATGCAGGTCAGGGCCGGTGCGGAAGAACTTCGCCCCGAAGGAAACCGGCCAGATCGTCCGTGATGTGGTCGATGTGGAGGGCTCTCACGGCCTCCTGCTCGAACTCCTCGCGGAACGGATCGGCCGTCCGCGGCACCACGAGGGTGGTGGTCATGCCCAGATCATGGGGAACGACCAGGTTCTTGGCGATGTCCTCGAACATAGCGGCGCGCTTCGGCTCGACCGCGTGCTTGTCCAGGAAGCTCTCATAGGCGCGTCGGTCCGGCTTGGGCACGAAATTGGCCGCCGCGATGTCGAACACGTCGTCGAAATGGTCGAGGATGCCGATCTTCCGGGCCACGTTCTCGGCGTGCTTGCGGGAGCCGTTGGTCAGGATCAGCTTCCGCCCGGGAAGCTTCTCGATGGCGAACCCTAAGCGCTCGTCCAGGGCGATGTCCGTGTGGTCGATGTCGTGGGCGAAATCGAGGAAGTCGTAAGGATCGATGTCGTATTCGTCGATCAGGGCCCGCAGGGTCGTGCCGTATTTATGGTAGAAATACTTCTGCAGGGCACGGGCCGAAAGGCCGTCGATCCCAAAGAGCTCGGCAATATACAGGGTGATCCGCTCGTCTACCTGTGGCCAGATCCGGGAGGTATGGGGATAGAGCGTGTTGTCGAGATCGAAGATCCATGTGTCCACATGGGAGAAATCCCGTGCTTCCCCTAAGGACAGTTTGTCGTCGATCGGCAGAGCTTTCATGGCACCCTAAAGATGAATATGGGGCCGCAGCGGCCCCATATCGGTAATATAGGCACGGAATGCGTGCATTTGAAGGGGCCTACCCCCGCCGGATGAGGGTGCCGGCGCCGTGGTCCGTGAAGAGCTCGAGCAGAACCGCGTGGGGCACCTTGCCGTCGAGGATGACGACCGCCTCGACGCCCCGCTCCAGGGCATAGATGCAGGTCTCGATCTTCGGGATCATGCCGTCCGTGATAGTGCCGTCGGCGATCAGGCGGCGGCAATCCTCGATGGTCAGCTCGGGGATCAGGTTCTTGTTCTTGTCGAGGACGCCGGGCACGTCGGTGAGCAGAAGGAGGCGCTTCGCCATCATGGCGCCCGCGATGGCGCCCGCGAAGGTGTCGGCGTTGACGTTGTAGGTCTCGCCGTCATGGCCCACCGCCACCGGCGCCAGGACCGGGATCAGCTCGGCGCTGAGAACCTGGTCCAGAACCGCGCGGTTGACGGAATCGGGTTCGCCCACGAAGCCGAGATCCACCACCTTCTCGATGTTCGAATCCGGGTCCACGGCCGTGCGGGTCACCTTGCGGGCCGTGACCATGTTGCCGTCCTTGCCGCACAGGCCGACCGCCTTGCCGCCCTCGGCGCCGATCCAGCCCACGATCTGCTTGTTGATGGAGCCGGCCAGGACCATCTCCACAACCTCGACGGTCGCCGCGTCGGTGACGCGCAGGCCCGCCTTGAACTCGGACTTGATACCGAGCTTGTCGAGCATCTTGCCGATCTGCGGACCGCCGCCATGCACCACGATGGGCTTGATCCCCGACTGCTCGAGCAGCACCACGTCCTCGGCGAAATCCTCCGCGGCGGCGCGGTCCCCCATGGCGTGTCCGCCGTACTTGATCACCACGACCTGCTGGTCGTAGCGCTGCATGTGTGGAAGGGCCTGAACCAGCACTTCGGCTTGCACATGGACGTCGGGCAGCTGCTGGGCTGCGGGATTGGAACTGGACATGAACGGCCCCGGCGCGTGAGAGAACGGAACGGCGAGGGTTCTAGCCGAAGGGGAGCGCTCTGCAAACAGAGACTTCAGCCCCGCGGGCGAAGAATCCCGGCCACGCCCGCAAGCAGCCAGCCGCCCATGAGCAGGAATCCGCCGGTCGGGGCCGCCATGGGCGCGAGGGCCACGCCCGAAAAGGCGCGGCGGGAAAGGTCGCCGCAGAACAGGGCGAGCCCGAGAACAAGCGCGAGGCCGGCGAGGCGCCCCAGGAGAGGGTGGAGAGCGCCCAGGGCCATCAGGGCAGCCAGCGCCAGGAGGGCCGGGGCGTGGAACAGGAGGAATTGCGCAGCGGTCTGCAGCTGGCCGCCGCCGGTCAGGTGCGAGGCTGCGGCCGAGAGGGCGACGCCCAGGCAGCCGGCGAGGCCCGCCACCAGGACCAGGAGGCGCTCCGGCAGGGTCACGCCTCGCCCCGCTCGCTCAGGAGGCGGGCGATCTGTGCGCGAAGTTCCGGGATGCCCGCGCCCGTACGGCTCGAGGTGGGCATGATCACCGGAAAGGCCGCGGCGCGCTTGGCGATCTTCTGGGCCGTGTCGGCAATCCGCTTCTCGATCTCGCCATTCTTCAGCTCGTCCGCCTTGGTCAGCACGATCTGATAGGACACGGCAGCCTTGTCGAGGGTCTCCAGCACTGCCTCGTCCACCGGCTTGATGCCGTGGCGGGCATCGATCAGGACATAGACGCGTGCCAGGCTTGCCCGTCCGCGAAGGTAGTCGTGGATCAGTTTCGTCCAGGCCTGCACCTTCTCCTTCTCGACGGCCGCATAGCCGTAGCCCGGCATGTCGACGAGGTGGAAGCGCCCGCCGATATCGAAGAAGTTGAGCTGCTGCGTCCGCCCGGGTGTATGGGAGGTGCGCGCCAGGGTGTTGCGGCCCGTCAGGGCATTGACGAGGCTCGACTTGCCCACGTTGGAGCGCCCCGCGAAGGCAATCTCCACCTTGCTCATGGGAGGCAGGTTCGTCAGAGCGTTCGCCGCCCATTTGAAATCCGCCTCGCCGGCAAAGAGCTTGCGGCCGGGCTCGAGGAAGGGTTCGATATCGGATGCCGTGTCTGTCATGGGCTCCTTATCGACGCTCACACGGTGTTGTTCAAGGCGCTTTACCGGTTCCGGCTGCCTTGCGGCTCCAGAACGGCTTTGCCTTCCCCAGCCGCTTCGCCAAGGTTCCCGCCCGGGACAGGTGGCGCTTTCTGCGTCGGGCTGCCATGCGTTCGTCCCACGAGGCGGGAGAGAGCTGCCTCGCCATGACGAGATCGTTCAATTCTCCGAGCTCGTCCTGAAGGTCCTGGAGGATCGGCCGCATGATCCTGTGCCGCTTTTCTGCCTTTTCCCCCGGAAATGTTGCGGAAAAGAACTCGATTCCGTAGCGCAGCCCCTTGATCCGGATCCGGAGGCGGTGCCGCTTTGCGTCGCTGACCTTCGTCAGGCTGCGGGACGCCTTGCGGATCCGTTTCCACCGGCATCCCAGCTCCCGGCGCGCCCTGTCCATGGCCGGGACCGAGCGGGCACTGCGTGCCATTTTGCGGCTCGCCCACCGGCCTGCCTCGATCCAGGCGGCGAGCCGGAGGATCGCGGACCGGAAGCGGGGCTTTTCGAGCGTCTTGAGCAGCGCCGCATAGGCCCGGACCTGCTCCTTCTCGGCCTTTGCCAAAGCCTCCGGATCGAGCTCGGCGCCCGCGTTCCGCAGGGTGTCGATATGGACGTCGACATCGCGCACGCGGCCCAGCTTCTTGCCGATCCAGCGCAGATCCTTCATCGCCGCGAGGCTCTCCCGGTCGTCGAGCATGTCTTCGAAGAGCGAGATCGCTGCCTTGAGGCGCCGCGTTCCTACCCTCATCTGGTGCAGGGCCTCGGGCGCCCGCGTGCGCCGGAGGATTTCCTCGTTCCGGACAACCTGGAGGAGGCACGAGCGGGCAATGGTCCGGAACGCATCGGCACTGCTCCAGGTCGGCGGCACGAGGATGGGAGCGGCGTGAGCCGCTTCCACCTCCGGAGCGTGCAGAAGCCGGTAGCCTCGCTCGGACTTGGTCAGGAGCGACAGGCGTACCGTGTCGGCAAGGTCCCGGGCCAACGAAAACAGGGACGAGACGTCTCCCCGCTGCAGCTCGAACTCGATCTCGGTGAAATCCGCCGTCTTCGGTCCTGCCGTGACCCGGCCCTGATCGAGACTGATCTCGATGAGCGAATCCCGATGCGCGCATTCGAAGACGCGCCGTTCCGTTTCGAGGGTGAAGGCGGGAGCGAGGCGCTCGGTGAGTCCGGGCCGAGCGAGAAGGGAGGCGAGCGGCGTCGCGGCCGCGCCGTCGAGGGCAAGGCGGTTCTCCGCGAGGGGCCATTCCCATTCGGGCCTGCCCAGGGCAAGGCCCTGATCCGTATCCTCCGCCTTGAGAGTCTGGACGAAGCGTCCGTCCCGCTCCCGGATGCGCAGGGACAATCCTGCCTGCCGCAGCGCGAGGTCCGGCGTATCGTAATAGGTGGTGCGCAGGGTCCCGCTCCGTTCAGGGAGCGGCTCCGCCCTCTGGAACAGGGGGAGGGCCAGCAGGTCCGTTATGGGGCCTGCCGCCCATTCGAGTTTCAGCTCGATCTCGTGTGGGGTCGGCACGGGGTTTGCTCGATGCATCGTGCGCCATCCGGATTCTGCAACGGGGCTTCGCTTCACGGCGGGGCGGCAGCCTGTCCGAATATGCATGTAGAGGAGGGACGGCGACGAGCAATGTCAGCCGGAGGTTCCTCAAGTTTGATGGCCTGGGCCACGAACCTGGCGGGGTGTTCTTTTGAGCCGCTTGTGGTTTCTTCCGGATGCGGAGGCTCGGCTCGCCCCGTGCAGGAGAGAAGCGCCATGAAGACCGACCCGGTCCGCATCCATTCCGTCGAAATCCTGTCGGACGATTGGGCGGTGCTGAAGAAGGTGACCTTCGACTATACGCGCCGGGACGGCCGGGTCGAGCGGCAGGTCCGCCAGACCTATGACCGGGGCAACGGCGCCGTGATCCTGCCTTACGATCCTGACCGGAAGACCGTCCTGCTCGTCCGGCAGTTCCGGCTTCCGGCCTATGTGAGCGGCCATCCCGCGCCCCTCGTCGAGGCCTGCGCCGGGCTTCTCGACGACCTCGACCCTGAAACCTGCATCCGCCGGGAGGCCGAGGAGGAACTAGGCTACCGCCTGCGCGAGCCCCGGCGCGTCCTGAGCGCCTTCATGAGCCCGGGCAGCGTCACCGAGCGGCTCGCCTTCTTCGTGGCGCGCTATTCCCCCGCCGACCGGATCGGCGCTGGCGGCGGCGCCGAAGGGGAGGGCGAGGACATCGAGGTGCTGGAGCCGACCCTCGACGAGGCTCTTTGCATGATCGACCGGGGCGAGATCATCGACGGCAAGACCATCATGCTTCTGCAGCACGTGAAGCTGAAGGGGATGATGGAGGCTTGAACCGCGCCTTTCAGGCGGCCCGGCGCAGGGCCGCGAGGTCCGATCCGCGGATGGCCTCGAGGTTGCGCGTGATCTTCCCGGCATCCCAGTCCCACCAGCGGATCGTCAGGAGTTCCGCGATCACGTCGTCAGGGAAGCGCCTGCGGATGAGCCGAGCCGGATTGCCGCCGATGATCGCATAGGGCGGCACGTCGGCGGTCACGACGGATTTCGCCGCCACGATGGCGCCATCGCCGATGGTGATTCCCGGCATGATCGTCGCCTCCTGGCCGATCCACACGTCGTTTCCGACGATCGTGTCGCCCTTCAGCCCCGCCTGGATCGTCGCCCAGTCGAATCCTTCCTCCCAGCCGTTCCCGAAAATGTTGAACGGATAGGTGGAGAAGCCCGTCATGGCGTGGTTGGCACCGTTCATGATGAAGGTGACGCCGCTCGCGATGGCGCAGAACCGCCCGATCACCAGCCTGTCGCCGATGAAGTCGTAATGGTGCTGGACGCAGCTTTCCACGAAATGCTCGGGGCCGCGCGGATCGTCGTAATAGGTGTAGTCGCCGACCTGGATGTTGGGCTGTTTCACGAAGGCCTTGAGAAAGCCCACCCGCGGGTGGCCGGGCATCGGATGCGGCGTCCTGGGATCGGGTCCTGCGGTCATGTGGGCTCCTTTGAAACGAAAATCCCCGGAGCAGGGCTCCGGGGATCCATGATGTCGCTCGGTTCCGGTCCGGTCAGCCCTTGGCGGGCGTCTTCCGGCCGAACGTTCCGCGCAGGTTGTGCCAGAGCTCGATCCGCACCCCGTTGCGCTTCATGATGAAGGCCTGCTGGGTCACGGAGAGGAGGTTGTTCCAGGCCCAGTAGATCACAAGACCTGCCGGGAACGAGCCGAGCATGAAGGTGAAGATCACGGGCATCCAGGCAAAGACCTGCTTCTGGACCGGGTCCGGCGGCTCCGGGTTCATCTTCATCTGGAGCCACATGGTCACGCCCATGATGAGCGGCCAGGCGCCGAGCATCAGGAAGTGGCCGATCACCGGAACGGCGCCCGGATCGTAGGGCAGGAGGCCGAACAGGTTGAAGACGGAGGTCGGGTCCGGCGCCGCGAGGTCGCGGATCCAGCCGAAGAACGGCGCATGGCGCATTTCGATGGTGACGAAGAGCACCTTGTAGAGCGCGAAGAAGACCGGGATCTGGATGAGCACGGGCCAGCAGCCTGCCACCGGATTGATCTTCTCCTTGCGGTACAGCTCCATCAGCGCCTGCTGCTGCTTCATCTTGTCGTCAGCATAGCGCTCGCGGATGGCCGCCATCTCCGGCTGCACGGCCTTCATCTTCGCCATGGAGGCGTAGGACTTGCTGGCGAGCGGGAAGAACAGCGCCTTCAGGACCACCGTGACGAGAAGGATCGCGATGCCGAAATTGCCGAAGAGCTTGTAGAAGAAGTCGAGGACCTTAAAGAGCGGCTTGGTGATGAAGTAGAACCAGCCCCAATCGATCAGCAGGTCGAAGTTCTTGATGTTCAGGTTCGAGGCGTACTGATCGACCGTCGCAACTTCCTTTGCGCCTGCGAACACGCGCTGAGTCGTCTCCACGGTGGCGCCCGGCTGCACCGTCTGGGGCGCGCCCAGGACGTTGGCCTGATAGGTCGGGCCGGTCGGGTTCTGGCGGACCGTGAAGGAGCCCTGATAGCCCTGAGCCTGGTCCGGAATGACCGCGGCTGCCCAGTACTTATCCGTGATACCGAGGAAGCCGCCGGTCACATTGTCCCACGTCTTGCCGACGAGGCCCTGTCCGGGGACGGGGTTCTCCTTGTCGAGCTTGGCATAGGTGAATTCCTGCAGGCCCTGGTCGCCGAGGACGCCGATCAGGCCCTCGTGCAGGACGTAGTAGCCGAGGGTGGTGGGCTTCCCGTGGCGGGACACGAGGCCATAGGGGTGGAGCGTCACGGCCTCTGTGCCGCGGTTCTCGACGCTGTCCTTCACGGTGAACATGAACTTGTCGTCCACCGAGATGGTGCGGTGGAAGACCTGGCCCTTGCCGTTGTCCCAGGTCAGGGTCACGGGGCTTGCGGGGGTCAGCCTGTCCTTGTCGGCGGTCCAGACCGTGTTAGGGCCCGGGACGGAATCGGCCTGGGGACCGACCCAGCCGAAATCGGCGTAGTAGGGGTTCTGGCTCCCGGAGGGCGACAGGAGCACGATGTTCGGGCTCTTGGGGTCGACCGTCTCGTGATAGTGCCGCAGCGCCACGTCATCGAGGCGGCCGCCGCGGAGGTTGATGGAGCCGAGGATGGCGGGCGTCTCGACGGGCAGGCGCGGCGAGCGGGCGAGGGCGGCCTCGCGGGTCTCGACCGTCGGGGCGGCAGGGGTTGCCGGAACGGTGCCCGGGGCCGGTGCCGAGGGGCCTCCGGCCTGACTCGGGGTCGGCGCCGGCGTCGCCGGATTGGCCTGCTGAGCCGTCTGCTGGGCGTGCTGGGCGGCTTGGCGCTGCCGTTCGGCTTCGGGGGCCGCGAAGAAGTATTGCCAACCGATCAAAACCGCCATCGACAGCACGATGGCGACGATGAGGTTCTTGTTCTCATTGCGCATGGGAATGTCCGCGACGCTCGCCGTTGGGAGGTGAGGAGGGGGTAGGGCGGCCCTCGGGCCGCGCCGTCTTCGGCTTGGTGACGACACGCAACGCCCGCCGAAGGTCGTCGATGAGCACGTCGTAATCCGCAGCCAGGATGTCGCGCCGTCCGATCACCACGATATCGGCACGAATGTCGGCATAATCCAGACCGACCATCCCGCATGCGCTCCTGAGTCGCCGCTTGATCCGGTTGCGCTCAGTGGCGTGACCGACCCGCTTGGTTACGGTCAGGCCGATCCGGAGACCGTCTTCGGGAAGGCGGCTGGTGTTCCGGTCGTCGCGCAGGAGGCCCTGGACCGTCATCCGCTCCGTATGAAAGCGGCGGCCCGAGGCCGCCGCAACGAAATCAGATCGTTTCGTCAGGCGCCCGACCGTGGTTGCGCGAGGCTCGCGCACCGGTCAGTCCTGAACGCCGGGTTACGCCGACAGGCGCTTGCGGCCATGGGCGCGGCGAGCCGCGATGACCTTGCGGCCACCCTTGGTCGCCATGCGCGCACGGAAGCCATGGCGGCGCTTGCGAACGAGCTTGCTCGGTTGATACGTCCTTTTCACGGCTCTTCTCCGGTCGAAAGGGGCAGCGGTGCTCGAGGCTCGCGCCCGTCTGGATTGTGGGGGAAACCCCGAAACTGTCTCGAAAAAACGATCAGCGCCCGAAACGAGCGCCGTCAGCTTGCGGGCTTATGACGGAAGGGCGGCCCAAAGTCAACGCCGCAACCGCCCTCGATCATGCCGCAAAACGCCCTCACGAGGAAGTGACCGGCGCAGGGGGGCGCTGCGCCGCTTGGGTCCGCGGCGCATCCGTTCTAGATGAGGGGCACGAACGGGGGAACAGCGTGGCGGGCAGCAGGCAGCGGGAGGAGGCGGAGAAGCCGGGCGGCCTGTGGCGATTCCTCCCCCTGGTCCTCGTCGCCCTTGCGGCCGGCGCATTCTTTGCCAGCGGGCTTCATCGCAGCCTGACCCTGGACAGCCTCATGCGCCACCATGACGCCGCTCAGGCCTTCGCGACGGACCATCGAGCCGCCGCCCTCGGCTTCTATGCCCTGGCCTATATCGTCATGGTAACCCTCTCGATTCCGGCCTCTGCGCTCCTGGCCACCCTGGGAGGCTATCTCTTCGGCTGGGTTCTGGGGGGCAGTATCGCGGCCCTGGCGGCCACCATCGGAGCCGTAAACATCTTCCTGATCGCGCGCACCTCTCTTGGGGAGCTGCTCCGGCGCCGGGCCGGGCGGCGGCTTAAGGCCCTCGCCGAGGGCTTTCGACGCGAGGCCTTCTCCTATGTGCTCTTTCTGCGCCTCCTGCCGGTCATGCCCTTCTGGGTGACGAATCTCGCGGCGGCCCTGTTCAGGGTGCGCCTGAAGACCTTCGTGCTGGCGACGCAGATCGGCGTCCTGCCCACCACATTCGCGTTTGCAGTGGCGGGTTCAGGGCTGGACGAGGTCGTCGATCGACAGGAGGAGGTTTATCGGCAGTGCCTGGCGGTTGGCGGGAACGCATGCAGCCTCTCCTTGAGCCCGCAGAACCTCCTGACCTCCGAACTGGTGATCGCTCTGGCCATACTGGGTACCCTTGCCCTGGCGCCCATCCTGTTTCGGCAATGGCGGGGACGGAGCCGAGAGGAGAGACCGTGACGAACGAATCTGCCCCCACCTTGACCCTCAGGCCCGACCTCTGCGTCATCGGCGCGACCCCGGCCGGCCTTTCGGCCGCCTCCCTGGCAGCTGCCCTGGGCGCGTCCGTCGTCCTCGTGGGGAAGAGGCCCTGGGGCGTGGAGCGCCCTGAGCCGGGTGACCTATCCTCCAGCGCGCTCATCGCTGCTGCCGGTCATGCGGAAGCCCTGCGCCGGGCGGGCGCTTTCGGGATCGGGCAGGGCCTCGAGCCGGGCGTGGATGCCGCGAAGCTCCGAGCTCACGTGCACGAGGTGGTGCGTTCGGCCGCTCCCATGGATTCGCCGGAACGCTACAGGGCGATGGGCGTCCGGGTCATCGAGGCCGGGGCGCGCTTCATCGATCGGCGGACCGTGACGGCCGGCGAGCACGTGATCAGGGCGCGCCGATTCGTCATCGCCATGGGGGCGCGGCCGGCAATGCCCGAGCTCCCGGGTCTCCAAGATATTCCTTACCTGACGGATGAGAGCCTTCTCGACCTCGCGGTCAGGCCCGACCATCTGGTGATCCTGGGCGGGGGCGTGACCGGCATCGAGATGGCCCAGGCCTGTCGCCGCCTTGGCGCCCAGGTGACGGTGATCGAGACCGGGGAGCGCATTCTCACCCGGGAGGATCCCGAAATGGCCGCCGTGATCGGGCGGGCGCTCCGGGCCGAGGGTGTCACGATCCGGACGGACGCGACGGTTCTGCGCGTCGAGCGCCGGGCGCAGGATCGCCTTGCCACGGTCCTGAAGAGCGGGGGGCGGGAAGAGATGGTCGAGGGAAGCCATCTCTTCGCCGCGGCCGGCCGAACGCCCGACATCGAAGGCCTCGATCTCGATAAGGCCGGGATCGAGGCTAGTCCTTCGGGAATCAAAGTCGGCAGCGGCTTGCGGACGACGAACGCGAAGGTCTATGCGATCGGTGGCTGCGTCTCGGGTCAGGCCGAGGATCCCCCTCAGGTGGCGAATCATCAGGCGGGTCTCGTGGTCCGTAATGCCCTCTTACGGGTGCCCGTCGGGTACGGCGCCGTGCCGATCCCGCGAGGGGTCCGGACGGATCCCGAGCTCGCAAGCGTCGGACTGACCGAGGAGGAGGCACGCGCCCAGCAGCACGACATTCGGATCCTGCGTTGGCCCTTTGCCGACAATGACCGGGCCCTGGCCGAGCGGGAGGTGGCCGGACACGTCAAGGCTATCGCGACCCGAAACGGCCGCATCCTCGGCTGCGCTATCGCAGGTCCTCGGGCCGGCGAGCTGATCGCACCCTGGTGTCTCGCCATGGCTAAGGGCCTGAGGGTGGGCGACCTGGCGGGGCTGGTCTATCCCTATCCGACCCTGTCCGAAGCGACGCGGAGCGCCGCAGTGGAATTTTTGAAGCCGTCGGCGCAGAATCCGTGGATCAGGCGCCTGATCGGCTTCGTCGGTCGCCTGGGGTAAGGGTCCGGATGAGAGCTGAGCGGCCGCATTTCCTGAAAGGAAGCTTTTCGAGGCACCTGGGACTCTCCGGGCGCCTGCTCCTGCTCACCGCGCTCTTCGTCATGGTGGCGGATGTGCTCATCTATGTGCCGTCTGTCGCCAATTTCCGGCTGACCTGGCTGAACGATCGCCTGGCGGCGGCGCAGATCGCCGCCCTCGTGCTCGACGCCGCGCCCGATCAGAACCCGTCCGGCGAGCTCGAGATGCGCATCCTGTCCGGCGTCGGAGCCAAGGCCATTGCGATCCGGGGCGGCGGGCGGCGAAGCCTCCTTGCCGCCGGCGACATGCCGACCGAGGTGGGCAAGACCGTCGACCTGCGCAGCGTGACCTGGGCCCAGAGCATCCGCGATGCCTTCGCGCTCATGCTCCATCCGCCGAGCCACCCCATCCGCGTCATCGGGTCCGGCATGGGCGTCGAGTTCGTCGAGATGCTGCTCGACACCAAGCCGCTGCGCCACGCGATGCTCATCTTCTCGCGCAATATCCTGCTGGTCTCCCTGTTCGTGTCGGGGCTGACCGCGTGCCTGCTCTATCTCGCGCTGCAATGGGGGATCGTGCGCCCTGTGCGGCGGCTCACCGGCAACATCGCCGAGTTTTCCAGCAACCCCGAGGACGCCTCGCGGGTCATTCGGCCGAGCGGCCGGGCGGACGAGATCGGGCTCGCCGAACAGGCCCTGGCGCGCATGGAGACGGCCTTGGCGGACGAGTTGCGCCAGAAGCGGCGCCTGGCCGAACTCGGCCTCGCGGTCAGCAAGATCAATCATGAGCTGCGCAACATGCTCACGACCGCCCAGCTCCTGACGGACCGGCTCGACCGGGTGAACGACGAGCGGGTGCAGCGAATCGCTCCACGTCTCGTGGCGACGCTCGGCCGCGCCATCGCGTTCTGCGAGGCAACCCTCGCATATGGCCGTGCCACGGAACGCCTGCCGCAGCGCCGGATGCTGCCGCTCGCACCCCTGGTGGCCGATCTGGCGCACCTGACCGACCTCGCGCCGGAGCGCGGCATCGTGTTCGAGCAGGACGTCGCTGAGGAGCTGATGATCGATGCTGATCCCGACCAATTGTCGCGGATCCTGGTGAACCTCGTCCGCAATGCCGTGCAGGCGCTGAGCCAGGCGGGCGCGTTCGAGGGCGAACCCCAGGTCACTGTGTCGGCCTGGAGGGAGGGTGATACGGTGCTCATCGACGTGAAGGATAACGGGCCGGGCATCCCCGGCCGCCTGCGGGCCGGGCTCTTCACGCCGTTCCAGGGCTCCGCTCAAAAGGGTGGGTCGGGGCTCGGCCTCGCAATCACGGCGGAACTGGTCCAGCTGCACGGAGGCACGATCTCGCTCGCAGAGAGCAACACCGGAACATGTTTCCGGGTGCGGATTCCCGACCGTCAGGGCTCCTGAAAATTTTTTTTGGTCTGCCTGCGCAGCTTCGTCAGAAAGAGGCTTGCCAACCCGATCCGAACCCATTAACTCAGCGGTCCTCCGGACAACGCTGCTTCTCGCAAGCAGCTGCCGAGTAAGCGCCCGTAGCTCAGCTGGATAGAGCACCAGACTACGAATCTGGGGGTCAGAGGTTCGAATCCTTTCGGGCGCGCCATTATCTTCGATCAGCGATGAGCTGCTTTGAGGAGGGACTACCCTCAGAATCCGGCCGTCAGGCTCGGGAGCTGAGGCATGACATCGCAGTACGGTTTGGGGCCATAGCTCAGTTGGGAGAGCGCTTGAATGGCATTCAAGAGGTCGGCGGTTCGATTCCGCCTGGCTCCACCAAACCGGACCGCATGGAGCGTGCGGGTGTAGCTCAGGGGTAGAGCACAACCTTGCCAAGGTTGGGGTCGAGGGTTCGAATCCCTTCGCCCGCTCCAAATACGATCGATGCGCGGGCGTAGCTCAGTCGGTTAGAGTGCCGGCCTGTCACGCCGGAGGTCGCGGGTTCGAGCCCCGTCGCCCGCGCCAGTCGATCCGCTCCCCAAGCGCGGCGGGGCCTCCGCCGGCCGATTTCACGGCATTCGAAACGGGGCCGCAACCTTAGCCACTTCTGTGCGTTTCCTGTGTGCTACCGGACACGGGGAACATCTCATGGGTATTATCTGGACAATCATCATCGGTTTCGTCGCTGGCGTCATCGCCAAGCTCATCATGCCGGGTCGGAATGAGCCCTCGGGCTTCATTCTCACGACCATCCTGGGCATCGTGGGCGCGTTCGTGGCCACCTATCTCGGCCAGGCGCTCGGGTGGTACCGGGCTGATGAGGGCGCCGGCTTCATCGGCGCTATCGTCGGCGCGATCATCGTCCTGTTCATCTGGGGCCTGATCGCAGGACGCAGCCGCTCCACCTCGTCCTACTAAGGGCGATTCGGATCCGTCGATACGAAAACGGGCTGCAAGATGATCTTGCAGCCCGTTTTTTCATGGCCGCGCCGCGAAAGGGGGCACGGTCGTTTTCTTAAATTCGCTCAGCGCAGGCGCGGGGTCGAATCGTCCGGGCCGAAGAGGGCGGCCTTCACGGGGCAGTTGCCCACATAGCCCCGCCACGCCAGATAAGACCCGCCAAGCAGCGCGGCGACGTTCAGGAGCGGATTGGGGCGCGGCTTGGCGCCCGCCGCAGCCAGTCCGAGCCCTGCCACAATATAGGCGGCACGCTCCATGGTCGTCAGGTTCTGTTCGTCGGAAGCCGCATTCACCACGTTCATCTCCTTTGAAAATTCGTAACCGAAACGCGACGCTTGCGCCGTTGTTCCAGGCCGGAGCGGCCAGGCCCGGCATCGCAAATCGGGGCGGAGAAAACTCGGGAACCAGCCAGCTTGGCTGTCGTTGAGTCCACGCTCAACGATAGGGAGTTGCCGCTATGCCGAGTAAGGAAAAGACTTTGCACGACCTGTTCCTTCATACCCTGAAGGACGTCTATTACGCTGAGAAGCAGATCCTGAAGGCTCTGCCGAAAATGGCGAAGAATGCCGAATCCGAGGAACTCAAGCAGGCCTTCGAGAAGCACCGTGACGAGACCGAAGGGCAGATCGAGCGCCTGGAGCAGGTGTTCAAGCTGCTCGACAAGCCGGCTCGTGGCGTCCAGTGCGAGGCCATCAACGGAATCATCGAGGAAGGCAAGGAAGTGATGGAGGACTTTGCCGAAAGCGAAGCCCTCGACGCCGGCATCCTCGCGGCCGCACAGGCGGTCGAGCATTACGAGATCACCCGCTACGGCACCCTGAGAACCTGGGCGATGGAGCTCGGCCTGAAGGATGCGGCCCGGCTCCTGGAGCAGAATCTCGAGGAGGAGAAGAAGACCGATCAGCTTTTGACCAAGCTGGCCGAGGCACGGGTCAACACCAAGGCCGCCTGAGCATTCTCATAGGTCCGGAATTCCCGACGCGCCGCGAGCCATCGCGGCGCGTCTCGTTTGGGCAGACGTTCAGTGCTTCTGAGCCTGGGCAGCGCCCGGCTCTGCGCTCAGGGTAAGACGCAGGTCCCCCGAGGCGCTGACCTCGAGGCGGGTCCGCAAGGAATCCGGCTTCTCGAGAAGGTGCAGGAAGGCCAGGATCCTCAGGCGCGAGACCGGCCCCAGCCCGGCGATGACGCGCAGGATGCTGTCGCTCAGCGCGAGCATCAGCTCCTCCTGGATCCGCTCCTCCTGTGGGAGAACCCCGCAGGGCAGGTCGTCAGGCCGCCGCATGGGGCACCTGCCGGAGAGCTGGGACGGACAAATTGTGTCTGACAAGACACGGGCCCCGAAGCCCCGCCAGGTGGCGGAGGTGATCGAGGCTCTGGGGTGAGACCGCGATCGCGACCGCGAGGCAGAGCTGTCCCTCGATCGGGGTCGGAAGGCCCAGGGGGCGGACCTTGAAGCCGGCCTGTTGCCAGCGCGGGAGCCACCACATCTCGACCACTGCCGTGACCTCCGTGATGCCCTCTTCCAGGCAGAATTGCTGGAATGCCGCGAGAAGGCGGCAATCCGTCCGGCCCGTGCGCCGCTCCCGCACGACGAAATAGCGCGTGCATTCGAAGATGGTCGGGCCGCACAGGGGGCGACCATGCACGAGGTGGGGAAAGGCCTCGCTGATCATGTGCGGCAGGAGTGTCGGGTAGAGCCGCAGGCCGCCGACGGGGCGGTCCTCCTCCAAGGCCAGGAGATAAATGGCTTCGTCGTTGTCGTAAGCGTCCACGTCGCGACCATCGCCACGGTCGAGGGCACGCCAGCCCCTTTCCTTCACGAAGACCTCGTGTCGGGCGCTGTGATAGGCGTCGAGAACGTGGCGATAGGACGATCTGTTTTCCGTAGTGATGACGTGGACCGATGTCATGCCGGTGACCTCCGATGACTCGGACAGCACTGTCCACGGCGGGCGCCGGATGCCTATTGTAGGAAATTACAGATGCCGCAGCGTCAGGGTCGGATGAGGCGGTGCTGGAGGGCGCGGGCCACCGCATGGGTCTTATTCAGGGCCCCCAGCTTGTGGCATGCATTGGCGATATGAGCCGTGATGGTCCGCTCCGTCACGCCCATGATGATGCTCGTATCGAGGGCGGACTTGCCGGCCGCGGCCCAGCAAAGGGCCTCCCGCTCGCGGGCCGTAAGGGGATTGGTGTGGTGCGGAGGCACCAGGATCTGACGGATCCGCTCGAAGGCATACATGGCCATCAGGTGAATCGCCGGTTTTGTCTGAGGCGTGAGGTCGAGCTGTGGGCCGCTCATGGACAGGCAGGCCTCGTAGCCGTTCAGCCCATGGATGGGCAGGCAAAAGCCCTCCCGCATGCCGAAGGCGCCGGCCCCGTTCATGACCTCGGCGGCTCGAGGCTCGGTTGCCGGGTCATAGGGAGCTTCCGACCATTCGAAGGGTTGAACGGTCTGGCGGCAGAGGCGGATCACAGGGTCGTAGCGGTCGTAGGACCGGCCCGTATAGAGCAGGTACCATTCCATGGGCCATTTCTTCAGCAGCACCAGCGTCTCGATCCGCTGGTCGGGATGGGGCAGGCCGGTGACGATGAAATTCTCGAAGCCGAACCGGGAGAAAGAGCGCTCCATGGCGTCGATCACGGCCTGAGCGGCCGTCAGCAGATCGAGCTCCTCGATGAAGGCGAAAGCATCTTTTGCGTAATCGACGCTGCGGCCGGTCACGGCATCCTCCCCAAATCTATACAATTATGAGGTGAATTCACAAGAAATTCAACTTTGGGTTTGAGATTGGGAGGGCTCCCGTTATGGTGGCGCCAACGCAGGAGGTGTTCGTGCAGAAGAAGTCCCCCGGCCCGATCGACAGGCATATCGGCAACCGTGTCCGCCTGCGGCGGATGTCGATCGGCATGAGTCAGGAAAGGCTGGGAGAGGCCCTCGGCCTGACCTTCCAGCAGGTCCAGAAATACGAGAAGGGCACCAACCGCATCGGCGCAGGCCGGCTCTTGGCCGTTGCCAAGATCCTGGGCGTCGGCATCGAGTTCTTCTTCGAAGGCCTGCCGGAGCTGGAGCCGTCGGGTGATCCGGGCGAGCGGATCATGAACGCGTTCATGCTGGTCCCCGAGAGCGAGCGCCTCGTCCGGGGTTTCATGCGCCTTCCGGATGGGGAGGCGCGCCGCAAGGTCGTCGATCTGGTGGATTGGCTTGCCTCGACCCGCTGAGGCGGCCCGGAGAGGTCAGGCTCTCGCCTCGCCGACATCGTCCGCCATGGTCGCTCCGCGCGCCCCCAAGGGCTTGGTCGGGCCGACCGTGGTGTCCTGCGCGGTCTGGTGCTCGATCTCCGCATTGAGCTCGGCGCCCACGAGCACGACCCAGAGAGACAGATAGATCCACATCATGACGCCGATGATGGTGCCGAGAGAGCCGTATGTGGCGGAATAATCGGTCCAGTTGGACAGGTACCATGAAAACAGGATCGAGAAGACGAGCCAAATCGCGGCGGCCGCGGCGGAGCCGGGCGTGATCCAGTGCCACCGCGCCTCCCGACGGCTCGGGCCGTAGCGGTAGAGCAGGGCGAGCCCGAAAAGAGCGACGCCGAACATCAGGATAGCGGGCAGGAACGTGACCAGCATCTCGCCCACGAAGCCCAGATGGAGGAACCGCACGAGCAGCGGAACGCCGATCACGAGATTGATGAGCACCACGAAGAACACGATGGCGCCGAGCGTGAAGCCGAGGGACACGAGGAGCAGCCGGAAGAAGCTGCGCTTCTCGGTTTCGTCGTAGGCGACGTTGAGCGCGGCGAACAGGGCGCGCATCCCGCTATTGGCGCTCCACAGGGCCAAGAGCAGGCCTCCGGCGAAGCTCAGCCCCAAGGTGCTGGTGCGATTGCTCGTCAGCCGCTGGAGTTCCGCGCCGATGAGGTCGAGAACGGCTGCCGGAACATAGCCTCGCATATCGGCAAGATGCTCGCCGATCGCGATAGGATCGGCGATCAGTCCATAGAGCGAGACGAGGGCCGCGAGGGCCGGGAAAAGCGAGAGAAGGATGAAGAAGGCCGTGGCACCCGCCACCGTGCCGACTTTGTCCTCCAGGATCTCGTCCCAGAGGCGCAGGAAGATATCCTTCCATCCCAGCCAGGGAATATGGAAGGGCTTCCAGGCCTCCCGACCGCGGCCGCGCTCCCGGGCTCTGAGATGATTCACCCGGTTGGAAACCGCGTCGTTCATGCCGTCCTCTGCTGCAAACTTGTCCGTACGGATGAACGCCGGCGCGGGGCAAAATGTTGCGGGTCTCCCGTGCGCCGTTTCCGGCCGTGTGGTCTCTGCGCGTGTCCGGCACGGGCGCGCGGAACCTGCTGCGCTTCAAGGGGTTACCTTCTCGCGACCGGATAGAGGATACCATGAGCGTGGGACAGCAAGGCAGCGACACCAATCGCCAGAAGCAGGGTGAGAATGAAAACTGGGATGCGCTGAAGAGCGATGTCGGCGAGATGGCCGATGCGGCCGTCGAGCACGGCTGGCACTTCATCGATGCGGCCCGCGAGCAGGCGACCGATTATGCCGACCGTCGCAAGAGCGATGTAGCGCAGTCGGTGGCGGATTTCGCCAGTTCCCTGCGCGGCTCGACCCAATCCTTCCAGGATCGTCCCAACATCCAGGCGGTCGTAGACAGTGCGGCAGAAGGGCTGGACCATCTGGCCGAGACCATCCGCGAGCGCACCTTCGCCGACATCTTCAACGACGTTGAGAATGTCGCCCGCAGGCGGCCCGCGACCGTGGCAGCCGTGTCGATGGCCATTGGCTTCCTGGCGGCGCGGTTCATCAAGAGCACGGCCGAGGACTTGCGCGAGGATGCCTATATCGCACCGCGGTCGCAGGGACGGCGCGGCGCCAACCGTCGCGGACAATCGGCGCAGACCCGCAACGGCCAGGCCCGCAGCGGCAATGCGTCCAGCTGACGGAGCCTGATCATGCCGGACCGTGAGTACCAGACCATACAAGGCCTCGTCGTCGAGGCGATACGCGACAGCAGCGATCTGGCCCAGAAGGAATTTGCGCTGTTTCGCACGGAGATCTCGACCAACCTTCGCACTCTGTTCATGGGGCTTGCGATGGTGGTCGTTGCGGCGGTCTTTGCCATTGCGGCCTTGATACTGTTCACCGATGCGCTCGTGAAATGGCTCGCCACGGTGGTGAATTCCGAGGCGCTCGCGGCGCTCATCGTGGGTGGCGTTCTGGCGATCATTGCCATCGGCCTTCTCCTCTATGCGCGTCACGCCATGTCCCTTTCGGCGCTCGCGCCGCAGCGGACCGTGCGCTCGATCAAGCGCGACGCCGAAGTTCTGTCCGAAAGGGTCGCCGGATGACGCAGGAAATCGATGAACTTGAACGCGACATCGAGCGCAGCAGAGCCAAGCTCGATCTGACGATCGATCAGCTTCAGAGCAAGCTATCCGTTTCGGGCGTCGTGGACGACATGCTCGGAACGGCGCGGAATGGGCGCTACGGCCCGGCCTTCGATCACATGCTGACGACGATCCGGCGCAATCCCGTGCCCGTCATGCTTATCGCGGCCGGCATGGGCCTCCTCTTCTATAGGCTCGGACGCAAGCCGCGAGTCCGTACCCATGTGCGCATCACGGCCGACGAGGACCTCGCGCTCTATCCGGAAGAGCCGCGCCTCTACGAAACCGGCGCATCCCCGCTGCAATCCCCACAGGACGTCATGGAACGCCGCCGCGGCGTCAACATGCGCATCTGAATTCAACAGGAGATCTTTATGGCTGACCCGAAGAACGAACCAGGCAAGTCGCAGAACCAGCAGAAGGGCGGCTCGGACAGCGGCTCCGGCGGGAAGATTTCCGCCGGCACGTCTGTCGGCCATGTGGGCGAGTCGCCCATGCCTCATGCTCAAGGCGGCGGTAAACCCGCCCAAAGCTCGACTCTTGCGTCCCACACCTCTCAACCCCTGGGCGGGCAGAGCTCCAGCGGTGGCCGTTCTCAGGACCAATCCTCGGGCGGTCTCGCCGATAAGGCGCAGCAGACGGCCCAGCAGGCTGGTGAGAAGGTCCGGGATGCGGCCGAACAGGCGCGCAGCAAGGCCAATGAAGCTTACGAGGCAGCCTCGGACTGGGCGCAGGATACCTATGAGCGGGCTTCCGACTGGGCGTCCGACCGCTACCAGCACCAACAGGAGCGGCTCGGTGACGTGCGCGAGCGCTCGATGAGGCAGTTCGGCCGGGCCCGTAACGGCGTGCAGAACTATGTCGCCGAAAATCCCATGGTGGTCGGCCTCGTCGGCTTGGCGGCCGGCCTGCTCCTGGGAGCCCTGCTGCCGCGCACGCGTCGCGAGGACGCCATGTTCGGCGAATGGGCGGACGATGTCCGCAACCAGGGCATGCGCTACGCGCGGACGGCTGCGGAGCGCGGGCGGGAATACGTGGAGGAGACGTTCGCGGGCGACGAGGAACGCTTCAGCCGCCACGAGAGCGAATTCCGACCCGATCGGCCAGGTGCAAACACCCACTGATCAATCCGACAGAACGAAAAAGCGCCGGCATCGACCGGCGCTTTTTTCATGGGCGATTGCCGAAAACGTCCGACAGGCGGCCGAAAAAGCAACGGCCACGGCGAAATCATGCGCGTACATCCGGCGTCATGACCTCGGCATCGTGACCGTCTCCGGCGTCTTCCGCCGGTTGGTCATAAGATAAGGATCGGGCGTGACGGTTTAAAGACGCCTTCCGGCGAACTCTGGGGGTGCCGCGCCCAACTGGCACTTACGCGTGTTTACCATAATCCTTCTAAGCCTTTTTCCGTCTATTCCGCTGCGGAACCCGACGGCTGTCCGGCCGTTCTCTCTGTGTTCACCTGATAAAGTTGCGCTGATGCGTTCATGGAGTCGATTGCGCAGGTCCGAGATCATTCATCTGAGGGAGTCGGTGTGTGCGTATTCTCATTGTGGAGGACGATCCATGCATTGCGATGGATCTCCAGACGATCCTTGAGGAAGAGTCCCACGAGATCGTCGGAGTTTACGAATCCGTCCGTGAAGCCATGCGGCACTTAGGCGACGGATTTGACTATGCTTTGCTGGACATTGATCTGGTTGACGGCAAAAGCTTCGGCATAGCCTCGGAACTGATGCAGAGGGGGATCCCATTTGCATTCGTGTCCGCGTCGTCGCCACAGGAGCTTCCTGCCGATCTGAAGAGGGCCTCCTTCATCCCTAAGCCCTTTGAAGAGAGAACGCTTCTGCGCTCCATCGGGCAGGGTGCCCCGGCGGCCGCCTTACAGCAAAGACGGGCGGAGGCCTGAGTATCCGTTGACCTGTCCGGCTTCGAGCGATAAGGCGCAGGCCTCTCGTTTCGGAAGGGCCGGAACAACTTTGGGCGCTGCGCGTTAAAGATCGTCGAGTCACGAGTTTCAGTATGATGGTCGAGGAACAGTCCACAGTTCTTTTAGTCGAGGACGAGCCCCTCATCCGCCTATTCATCTCGGATCTGTTGGAAGACGCAGGGTTCAAAGTCGTCGAGGCGGCAAATTCTGCCGAGGCCCTGACGATTCTTGAGGCCGGGATGCAGGTCGACGTCCTTTTGACGGATGTGGACATGCCCTATGGCTGTAACGGCTTTGAGCTGGCCCATAAGGTTCATGCCAAGTGGCACCGGACCGAAATCCTCATCATGTCGGGACGGCAATGGCCATCGAACGGGGATCTGCCCCCCGGCGCCGCATTCTTGGCGAAGCCCTGCCCGAACGAAGCCATCGTCTCGCACGTGCATTCCGCGGCCGAACGGACGCGACGGATCTGGGCGGATACAAGAAAGCCGAGCGTTTCCAGGGATTTGGTCGCCAATGTCGTTCCGTTCCCGAAAACCGCTTAATCCTCCCCAAAACGGTCTTGCTGACCGCGCGGAGCACACATAAGCTCTGCCACCATTGGCCATCTGACCGGCGAACCGCTTCAGGCCAGGCCGATGGACCTTCACAGACCCTTCGACGGCTGCGAGGGGTCTCTTCTCATCCATCCTCGGAGGAATCCATGCCGACCAAGACGACAGACGGAAAAGCCGGTGCGAAGAAGCCTGCGGCCACGAAAGCAGCCGGATCCAAGCCCAACGCTCTTCAGCAGCCCTTGCAGCCGTCCAAGGAATTGGCGGCGGTCGTCGGCTCGAACCCGCTGCCCCGCGGCGAGGTCGTGAGCAAGATGTGGGACTACATCAAGAAGAACAACCTTCAGAATCCCGAAAACCGGCGCGAAATTCTCGCGGACGACAAGCTGAAGCCCATCTTCGGCAAGCCCAAAGTGACCATGTTCGAGATGAACAAGCACATCGCCCAGCATCTTAAGTAAGGGGCGGGCTCTTCTTCAGGAATCCTGCCGCCATCGTGAGAGCGGCAGGATCTCCGGCTTCTCCCCGGGCGCCCTGGCCCAGGGATCGACCGCCCATTCGAGGCGGTTTCCTTTTTCGGTGATGACGGCTGTCGTGTGCGGATAGCGCCCGTCGATGAAAAGGCCCCGGGATGCGGGGCGTTCCACCTCATGATAGGCCAGAAGTCCGTGGTCCTGGAGCACCAGGAGCAGGCTCGTCGTATTCGCCGTCTCATCCACACAGTCCATTTGCCCGCCGACGCCCGACATGGACGGAGGCGAGCGCGGCATGTCCGGAGGGCTCCCGAGCTGACGTGCAAGGTAGGACGTGTAGAGCCTCACGACTTCCTCCAGAGCCTTGCGCTCCTGGGCAGGCGATCCCCGGCCGGCCCGCAGAAGGGCACTTGCCCGGCCAATCAGCGGCGTATCCAGGGCCAGGGCCGCCCGCCGCACGCAGCCATAGCCGTGACAGGCGACGATCCGGTCCCCGGCAGGAGGGGCGTAACCCTGCTCCAGGAACCATGCGCGGGGTTCCTCGGCCTTGCCGCTCGTCGGGGCCATGGCCAGGAGGAAGGGCAGGAATACCGAAATCAGGTGTGGCATCCGCTTCATAATCTGAGTACCTATCTCTCGGTCGCTCGGGGCTGTCGGTTGTCCAACGGGAATTAGGTGTTCCGGCCGGCTCTGCCAGGGGCGACCTGTCCCGCACTGTCGAGGTTCTCCCGAGGTTTTTCCGATGTCCCGCACCGTCTTCCTGAATGGCTCGTTTCTTCCGCCCGAAGAGGCCAAGGTCCCGATCATGGACCGGGGTTTCCTCTTCTCGGACGGCGTCTACGAGGGTGTGGGCGTCCTCGACGGTCGACTGGTCGACAACGAGGCGCATCTGGAGCGCCTCGAGCGCTCCCTGAAGGAAATCAGGATCGACAATCCCTATTCGCGGGCCGAATGGACCCGACTCGAGGAAGAGCTGGTGCGCCGGAACGGTATGAAGGAGGGCTTCCTCTACCTTCAGGTCACCCGCGGCGTGGCGGAGCGGGACTTCTTTTTCCCGCAGGACGTCGCCCCGACCGTCATGATGTTCACCCAGACCAAGTCCATCGCCGATGCTCCGGCGGCCCGGAACGGGATCGCGGTCGTCACAGTCCCTGACCGGCGCTGGGAGCGGCGGGACATCAAGTCGATCTCCCTCCTGGCCCAGGTGCTCGCCAAGCAGGCCGCCAAGGAGGCGGGCGCCCAGGAAGCCTGGATGGTCGAGGACGGTTATGTGACGGAGGGCGGCTCGTCGAGCGGCTTCATCGTCACGAAGGCCGGCAGCATCGTCGTGCGGCCCCTGTCCAACGCCATCCTGCCGGGCATTACCCGGAAATCGCTCCTGCGCCTGTCGAAAGAGGACGGTATTCCGCTGGAGGAGCGCCGCTTCACGGTCGAGGAGGCCTATGACGCCGCCGAGGCCTTCCTGACCAGCGCATCGAACTTCGTGGTGCCCATCGTGTCCATCGACGGCCGTCAGATCGGCGACGGAAAGCCCGGCCCGATCACCCAGCGGCTGCGCGATCTTTATCTCCAGATGGCTCGGGAGCCTGCCTTGGCGGCCGAGTAACTGGGCAGGAACCTCTCCTCCGGCGGTCCGTTTCCTCTCAAAGGAGCGGATCCATGAAGAGATGGTTCATTCTCGCGGTCATGACCGTGGCCGGACCGGCAGGGGCATTCGCCCAGGCGCCGGTCCTGCCGCAGCAGGCGCCGAACATGCCTGCCCCGGACCAAGTGCCCGCCGAGAAGATCAAGCCCCATGACCCGTCCGAAACGGGCTCGACCGGAATCTTGAGCGACAAGCTCGAGAAGAGCGACGGTGTCATCAAGCCGCCTGCGACCGCGACCCCGGACATGACGGTTCCGGCCCCGGTCCCCAATCCGGGGACGACCCGCGTCATCCCGCCCCCGGGAAGCCCGGGCGGCAATCAGACGGTGGTTCCGAAATAGGAAACTCAGCCGGCGCGCTTGCGCCGGCCGGTTTTGGAAGCCGGGCCCTTGCGGCCCGGCTTTTTGTCGTTCGGCTTTGCGTCGCCGCCGACGATCAGGTCGGCGAGGTCCGTGATCTGCCGACGAAGCTCTTCGTCAGAGCTGCCCGTTGCGGGAAGAGCCGCCTGTCCGAGCTCGGCCTCTGCGGTTTCGGTTCCGGCCTTGGCGTCCAAGGGCGCGATAGCGGCGGCCTTCTCGCTCAGGTCGGTCTCGAGCTCCCGAATGCGCTGTTCGAGAATGAGGCCTCGTTCCTGTTCGGCCGTCAGGCTCTTGGCGAGCTCCGTGAGGCGCTTGCGCTCGTCCGTGAGCTCGCTGTGCCGTTCGTTGAGCGCTCGCTCGAAATCGTCGCCGCGTGCGGTCTGCGTCATGAGCCGTGTTTCAAGGTTGGAAATCGTGATCCGCTTGACATCGAGCTCGCTCAGGGCGGCCCTCAACCGCTCCTCGGCATCCTTGTGAGCGCCATCGCGCTCGGTTGCCCGCTCTTCGGTTCTCTCAAGGGCGGCTTTCGTGCGGATCAGGTCCGACTGGGCATTATCCAGTTCCCTCCGCGTGTTCGAGAGCTCGTCCAGGGTGGCGCGGTGCGCATTTTCCAGGGCCGCAAGGGTTTCGCGGGCGCCGGACAGGGATGTGCGGGTCTGCGCCAGCTCCTCCTCGGTCGACGCCAGCTTGTCCTGGGTCGCCTTGAGCTCCGCATCCCGTGCCGCGATCACGGCGTCACGTTCCGTAAGCGTATCCTCCAGCGCCTGGATGCGCAGAGCGCGGCGGCCCAGCTCCTCCATGCTCTCGTGCTTGACCGCCTGGGCCTCCTCGGCCTTGCGCTCGATGCGCCGCTGCAGAACGGCGAATTCCGCGCGCAGATGGTCCTTCTCGGCGGTCAGTTCTGCGATGGACATGGGGAACAGGGCCTCGACCCGGCGGCGCGCCAGACGCTCCGCACGTGTGTTGATGGCCGGAATGATAAGGAGCGCAATCAGGGTTGCCGCCAGGAACCCCAGCGCGAAGATCATGATGGTTTCGACCACGCGGACTCAAACTCCCAGGTGCACGATCGGAAACGCTCAAGCACCAATCTTGTGCCCGCGCCGCTCACCAGGGCCCGACTGAGCCCTGGACAGCCCTTTTTAGCGCAGATCAGAAGGGATTCCAGGTCGGCTCGGGGGTGAACTTCAGATATCCCATATTGACGCCGAGGCGCGCACCCACGCCGGTGCGGATCGGCACGACGACCATTTCGTCGGCGGCCGCAGCCGAGATCCCGAAGCCGCCGACCAGATAGGCGGACCCGTCGACGCCGACGAAACGGCGGTAGAGGGCATTGATGGCCGGGAGGTTGTAGACCAGCATCATCGTGCGCGCGCCTTCGCCGCCCACGTCGAAGCCGAGGGACGGCCCCTGCCAGAAGACGCGCTGCTGGCCCGCATTGCGGGTGAACAGCTTGCCCTCGCCGTAGCGCAGGCCGCCGAAGAAGGCGCCGGAGGCTTCCTGGCCGAGAATGTAGCCGTTCGGCTCACCCCAGCGGCGGACCGCCTCCTCGACGGCCAGGGCAAGGCCCCGGGACGCGGAGCCGAAGAACTGGTGCCCGGACTGGACGAGGTCGTTCGAATTGTAGGAATTCGGCGCCGCGGGGGCGGCGTAGTTGGAGCGGGATACCTGCGCCGAGGCCCCTGTGGCGGAGGCCCCGAAGAGAGCAGCCGTGACGGCTGCCGCCAGAAGGATCGTTCGCGAGCTCATGAGCCATCTCCTCGCTTGAGACGCCGGCGCCGAGACGCCGGCAGGAAGTGCCAGATCGGGCCTTCCGCCCGGACGAAGCCGGCCTGGAGCACCGTCGACGGAGTGTTTTAATGCCGTCAACCCTAACAAACTCTGTACGAAGCGGCCGGAATGCTAGCAGGAGACCGGAAGAGCAAGACGAGGCGCGAGGGCGATGTCGCCGAGGGCCGCGAAGGGCCCGTTGCGATACTCGCGATCCTTGTGACCGTAGGTCAATGGCGCACCGCCGGGGCCGATGACCCGACCGCCCGCGCGGGAGAGGATATGGTCCCCCGCCGCCGTGTCCCACTCCATGGTCGGCCCGCACCGCACGTAGATGTCGGCTTCCCCTGAGGCGATAAGGCAGAATTTCAGGGCCGAGGAGGCCATGCGCCGGGTGCCGATCGAGAGGGTGGACAGGCAGGCCTCGGTGGCGTGGTCCCCATGGCGGCGGCTCACGAGAGCCACCAGGCCATTGTCCGGCGCGGCCCTTGTCCCGATGGGCTGCCATGCGATGGCCTCGCCCGGGTCGCCCGGGATGGTGCCCATTTCAGCCCGGGTCCCGGCGATCCAGACGCTTCCGAGGGCCGGCGCCGCTACCACGGCCGAGATGGGCCGGTCGCCCTTCACCAGGGCGATGTTGACGCTGTATTCGCCCGTCCCGCGGATGAAGTCGCCGGTTCCGTCGAGGGGATCGACCAGGAAGAAATACGAATCCGTATCGGCACGGCTTGCCGTCTCTTCGGCGATGACCGGAGTGTCGGGCCAGGCGAGGTTGAGGCGTCGGATGATAATTTCTTCGGCCGCAAGATCTGCGGCCGTGCAGGGCGTCCCATCGTCCTTGAGTCGCTTGTCGATGGCGGCGTGCTCCATCCGCCGCAGAATCTGTCCGGCCTCGATGGCGATCTTTGCCAATTGCCGCGCCAGGGCATCGGTGTCGTTGTCGTCGAGACTCGTCATGGTCGTGCCGCTCGGCCGGGCATAAGGGTTCCTTTGCCTGCTTTTCAAAGAACTCGGAGGCGGGTATCCCGGTTCACGTTCTCTTTCCTGTTCTCGCCTAAGCTTCGCAGATCGCAACCCGATTGTGCAAGCATTGGACCGAGCCGACGGTCATTCCGGAGCCCTTATGGCCACGATTTCTCTCGATTCTCTCGATCTCGCCGCTCTCCTGTGTTCCCGCGTGTGCCATGACGTGATCTCCCCGGTCGGGGCCATCGTGAACGGCCTCGAAGTGCTGGAGGACGACAACGACGCCTCCATGCGGGAATTCGCCCTTGAGCTGATTGAGAAAAGCGCCAAGCAGGCCTCGGCCCGCCTTCAGTTCGCGCGCCTCGCCTTCGGGGCCGCGGGATCGGCCGGGGCGGCTATCGACCTGGGCGATGCGGAGCAGGTCGCGCGTGGGCTGTTCCAGGACGACAAGATCTCCTTCGCCTGGTCGGCGCCGCGGCTGCTCTTCCCGAAGAACCGGGTCAAGCTGCTGCTCAACCTGATCATGATCGCGATCAACGCCATTCCGCGCGGCGGCTCCATCTCGGCGAGCGTATCGGGAGACCCGGAGACCTGCGAGTTCATCATCCGCTCGAAGGGAATGAATGCGCGCATCCCGGTCCATGCGGAGGCGCTGCTTGCGGGCGAATCCGAGAGCGGCACCGTCGATGCCCATGGGATCCAGATCTACTATGCCGGTATGGTGGCTCGCGCAGCCGGCATGACGACTGCCTTCAGCATCGAGGGCGACGAGGTCACGTTGCGGGCGACATCCGCATAGGCATCGGCAAGGGCAGGGGCGTCTTCCCGGCCTCCTGCGCCAGCCAGGTGCAGAAGGCCTGCGCCTTGCGGCTCCGCCGCGGTCGGCGCACGGCCACATAATCCATCCCGCTCCCGACGAAGCCGAACGGGGCCACGAGGCGGCCCGCCCTGATATCGTCGATCACCAGCTGCCAGGGTGCGATCCCGACCCCGAGGCCGCCCACCGCCGCTTCGAGCATGTAGTAGAAATGCTCGTATTCCGTTCCGGCGAGCGCGAAGGCACTGCTTGCGGCCCTGTCGATCCAGTCGGACCAGGCATAGGGGCGGGTAACCGTATGGAGGAGGGGCGCCTGCGCCAGATCGCGGGGTTCCGCCAGATGCAGGCGCGCCGCAAGGGTCGGGGAGAGGACCGGCCCCACCGATTCCGCGAAGAGGGTCGTTGACGGCGCCTCGGGCGGCAGAAGATGCTCGGTGAGCCGGATCGCCACCTCGTAGCGGTGGCGCGTGAAGTCCACCGGCGCATGGGAGGCCGAGAGCCTTACCTCGATCCCCGGATAAAGCTCCTGGAACCGATACAGACGCGGGATCAGCCAGCGCATGCTGAACGTGCCCGTGCAGGACACGTCGAGGGCCCCTTCCTCCTCATCCGCCACGGCGCGGATCCCGGTCTCGATGTGATCGAACCCGGTGGTCAGGTGGGACAGAAGGGTGCGCCCGGCCTCTGTAAGCCTCAGCGCGTTCTTCGGCCCCTCGAAGAGCCGGATGCCCAGCACGGTCTCCAGGTGGCGCACCTGGCGGCTGATGGCGCCATGTGTCACGGAAAGCTCCTCCGCCGCCAGGGTCATGCGGCCGAGGCGGGCCGCCGCCTCGAAGGCCACGAGAGCGTTTAGGGAAGGAAGGCGGCGCTGGGCCATGGAATGAAAGCCATGTGAGAAAAACGCACATCGTTCGTCAGATCATATCGATTATCGAGCCCTCTGGCGCGTGAGACAAGGGCACATTCTCGGGAGGCCGCAGCCCCGTGGTCCTAGCCGGGAAGTCACCTTGAAGGGAAACGACGTGGAGCCGATGGTCTTCGGAGCCGTGCTGCTGGCGGCCTCCATGCATGCGGGATGGAACGTGGTCGTGAAGGTCGGGCTCGACCGCTTCTCGTCCATCGTGCTGCTGGCCTTGTTCTCGGCCCTGATCTGCCTTGTCCTGCTTCCGTTTTTCCCTCTTCCGGCCGCCGCATCTTGGCCCTGGCTCCTGGCCTCCGCCATGGTCCATGTGGTCTACAAGCTCACCCTGGTCCGCGCCTACGAGCATGGCGACCTGTCCCAGGTCTATCCCCTGGCCCGCGGCACGGCGCCCCTCGTCGTTGCCCTCGTGAGCGCCGGCTTCCTCGGGGAGGCGATGACCGGCGCGAAGCTGTTGTCGATCCTGCTGATCGGGGGTGGCGTCTGCCTCATGTCCCTGCGTGGAGGAGCCGTCGGGCGAATGCCCCCGAAGGCCTTCGTCTTCGCTCTCGCGACGGCGGGATGCACGGCGAGCTACACGCTGCTCGACGGAGTCGGCGCACGATTGTCCGGCTCCGCATCCGGCTTCATCATCCTGCTCAGCATTTTCGACGGTCTCTTCACCTGTGCCTACGCAGTTTCGCGGCGCGGCCTGCGGATGCTGGTGCAACTGGCACCGGCCTGGCGCATGGGCTTCGCGGCCGGAGCCATGTCCCTTGCGTCCTATTGGATCGCGATCTGGGCCTTCACGAAGGCACCCATCGCGCTCGTGGCGGCGCTGCGGGAAACGAGCGTTCTCTTCGCGGTGCTGTTCGCAGTTTTCTTCCTGAAGGAACGGGTCGGAGCAGGACGGATTGCGGCTGCCGTCGCGATTGCGGCCGGTGTCATCCTGATGCGTCTTTAAGAGCGCATCATCCCCTGTAGGCGACGAGCACGGCTCCAGCAGCGATCAACGCGACGCCGGCCCAGTTCCACTCGGACAGGCGCTCTCCAAGGAAGAGCACGCCGAACAGTGCGACGAGGACCACGCTCAGCTTGTCGATGGGTGCAACCCGCGCCGCATCGCCGATTTTGAGCGCACGGAAATAGCAAAGCCAGGACGCGCCTGTGGCAAGGCCCGACAGGATGAGGAACGTGAACGTTCGCGTCGAGATTGCGCCCCAACCCTGCCATTGCTCACGTGCGGTCAGAATTGCGCCGATCACGAGCAGGATCGTGACCGTGCGGATGAAGGTGGCGAGATCCGAGTCGACATTCTCGACTCCGACCTTTGCGAAGATCGCCGTCAGTGCCGCGAAGACGGCGGAAAGCAGAGCCCAGAATTGCCACGATACAAGAAGCGATCGCATCGGAGGTGCTCCGTTCGGGGTGCAACCTTTGTATCCTAACAAAAAGCCCGGCTTGTGGCCGGGCTTTTTTGAGGGATGGAGAGAGGAGAGAAGGTCAGACGGCGATCCGCTCTTCCGACTCGCTCGGCTCACGCAGCACATAGCCGCGGCCCCATACGGTCTCGATGTAGTTTTTGCCCTGCGAGGCATTGGCGAGCTTCTTGCGCAGCTTGCAGATGAAGACGTCGATGATCTTCAGCTCCGGCTCGTCCATGCCGCCATAGAGATGGTTGAGGAACATCTCCTTCGTCAGGGTCGTGCCCTTCCGTAGGGAGAGGAGTTCCAGCATCTGGTATTCCTTGCCCGTGAGATGCACGCGGGCGCCGCCCACCTCGACGGTCTTGGTGTCGAGGTTGACCACCAGATCGCCCGTCGTGATGACCGACTGCGCGTGGCCCTTGGAGCGACGCACGATCGCATGGATGCGGGCGACAAGCTCGTCCTTGTGGAAGGGCTTCGTCAGATAGTCGTCGGCGCCGAAGCCGAGGCCCTTCACCTTGTCGTCGGTGCCGGCCATGCCGGAGAGAATCAGGATCGGCGTCTTGACCTTCGCGACGCGCAGGGTGCGCAGGACCTCGTAACCCGACATGTCGGGAAGGTTCAGATCGAGAAGGATGATGTCGTAGTCGTAGAGCTTGCCGAGGTCGACGCCTTCCTCGCCGAGATCCGTCGCATAGACGTTGAAATTCTCGGACTTCAGCATCAGCTCGATGCTCTGCGCAGTTGCGCTGTCGTCTTCGATGAGAAGTACGCGCATGTTTATTCCCCAGCCCTTGCCCTTGGGCCACCGAACAGCGGATGGCTGTCCATCTGCCACAGGGCCTGTGGCGGATGCCCTCTTGAACTGATTCGAAACGCTAGTTCAGAATGGTTAACAAACCCTGATTCAGACATGCAAGCGCTTAACGACTTCGGCGTGCCCGCCCGTCGTCCCAGACCTCCGTCCTGTGGATTATGCCCTGCCATTCTGACCCGCGTTGCAAATTGAAACTCTTTGCTTTCCGGGATTTTTCATCCCGGCCCAACGACATCCGCAAGGAATGCCGCCGTGACGGATCCAGTGTTAACGCGTTCGGTAAACGAAAGGTTGATGGTCCCCGCCTGTGGATAGGTCTCTGCAAAGGTGACGTATGGCACCGCAACCTTTCGCGGGGATTTCCTCGGCGGCGGTAAGGAAAGCTCAACTTCCGTGCTCGATGGTAAACGTGTCCGGCGGATAACTGAGCGATCCACCCGGGCACGTGAAACAGCGACGTGTGGAGTTGAATCAAGATGAAGTCGCGGGATACGCTCATCCGCCTCAAGCGCTTTCAGGTCGACGAGAAACGTCGGAAGGTTGCGCAGATCGAGATGATGATCGCAGAGTTCGACCGCATGGCGGCCGATCTCGATCGTGAGATCGCGGTGGAGGAGCAGAAGGCCGGGATCTCCGATCCGAACCACTTCGCCTATCCGACCTATGCCCGCGCAGCGGCGCAGCGGCGCGATAATCTCCGCCAGTCGGTTGAAAACCTGCATGCCCAGCTCGACGACGCCAAGGCGGAGCTCGGGGAGGCTTTCGAGAGCCTGAAGCGCGCCGAGAGCCTCGAGGATCGCGAGCGCGGCGATCCGTCCCGCGAGGCCGTCGTGGTCCAGGCCACGCAGTCGCGGGCCATGCGTGCCTCTGCGTAAGCCGGGGCCGCGTTAAACGTTTCGCAAAGGCGCGCTGAGAGGCGCGCCTTTCGCATTTCAATCAGCGTGAGCCCAGAAGCGGTACGTGCGGGCCCGCCTCGGGCGGAAGGTGACCTGCGAGCCGCGGGTCATCCACCACCTCGATCGCTCTCTTGTAGGGCTCGAACCCGGCCCGCCGGTAGAAGCCCAGGGCATCCGGGTGGTCGAGCGAGCAGGTATGGACGAAGAACCGTCCGATGGGCTTCTCGAAGGCCCGGCGGATCGCCTCCTGGATGAGGAAGCGCCCGGCGCCCCGGCCGATGGTCCCCGGCACCAGGCCCAGAAAGGCGAGCTCGGCTTCTCCTTCCGGGCGGAAATCCAGTTCGAGCAGGCCGATATCGGTCGAGCCGTCCCGCAGGATATAAATCTCAACCCGCGGGTCGGTGAGGATCGACTCCAGCTCCGTATCGGGCATGGCGGCGCGGCTGAACCAGAGCCAGGGCTCTCCGATGCGCCGGAAGAGGTCACGGTAGCGCGCGGTTTCGCCCCTCGATCTCTCAAGGGACAGGCCGTCCGGGATCGCGGGGGCGACGGCAGGAGAGGGCCTGCTCATGTGCAGATAAGTCACGATGGCCGCGATTTTCCCTTCAGGAAGATCGGTATATCCGTTGAGATTCAGCGTGACCGAAGGGGTGCTGGCCATCGGGGACGGTCTCCTGGCACGGGGGCTATGGACGCCTGATGTCTCACGGGAATGGCCGGAGAGCAACGGGCGGGAGGGCGCCCGCAGGACGACGGGTCACCGGCTCATCACGTAGGGGAAGGCGGGTGCGGAAAACCTATCCCGATCGGCTTGCGAAAATTGCTCCGATCTCGCTTGCCCGCGACCGACTTCCCCCTTGCGGTGCAAGGGCTTGTAGGGCACACAGGGGCAAGTGCTGAGGAGCCGCCCGCGTCGATGAAAAATGTGCGTGAGTTCATCTGGCCCGTGATCGGGCTGCTGGCGGTCTGCGTTTCCGGATGGCTTCTCTATCGTGAACTCCGCGGCCTTTCCCTCGACGACGTGTGGGAGAGCCTCAAGGCGGTGCCGTCCCACCGCTACCTGCTGGCTGGCCTGTCCACTCTCGTGGCCTATGGCGCGCTGGCTTGGTACGACCGGATCGCGCTTCTGCATCTCGGTGTCCGGCACATTTCCTGGCTGTTCGTGTCCGTCACGTCGTTCACAACCTATGCCCTGTCCCACAATATCGGCGCCTCCGTCTTCTCCGGGGCGGTCGTTCGCTACCGGGCCTATTCGTCGAAGGGGCTGAGCGCCTCCCAGATCGCCGTTCTGGTGGCCCTGTGCTCCTTCACGTTCGGCCTGGGCACCATCCTGCTCGGCGGGGTGGTGCTGACCCTCGATCCCACCCTCCTGCATCGCCTTGAGAACGTGCTTCCCAGTGTCCTGACCAATCCGGCCACGGCGCGGATCGTCGGCTTTATCCTGCTTGGCCTGGTCGTCCTCTATGTCGCCGGGTCCATTCTCCACCTCCCGCCGATGGTCATCCGTAAGGCCAAGTTCGAATATCCGCGCCCGGCGATCCTGTGGCGTCAGCTGATGGCAGCGCCGTTGGAGCTGCTCGGCGCGGCCGGCATCATCTATTTCGTGCTTCCGTCCCATCTCGAGCCCAGCTTCGTCATCGTCCTGGCGGTTTTCCTTGCGTCCTTCTCGGCGGCCCTCATCAGCCATGCTCCAGGTGGCCTCGGGGTCTTCGAGATCGTCTTCGTGACGGCCATGCCGGACATTCCCAAGCCCGACGTTCTGGCGGCGCTGATCGTGTTTCGGGTCTTTTACCTCCTGATCCCGTTTGCGCTCTCGCTGATCGTCGTCCTCATGTTCGAGCGCGCCCGCCTGGCCCAGGCTTGGCGTGGGCGCGGCAGGTCCGACGACCGGCCCCCGCTACCCCCTTCGCCCTTGGTCTGATGCCCAGGCCGGTCTCCTGGCGCCGCCTCGGCTTTGGCCTCTCGACCCTGCTCGGGGGCAGGGCGCGTGGTTTCTTCATTCCCTACCGCTTTGCCGAGAGCGTCGAGGCCGCCGGCTATCCGGCCCTCCTTCCGCTCTTCGAAGAGGCGAGGCCCCGGTTCTCGACGCTTCTCGATGCGATGGAGGCCTGCTCGGCGGATCTGCGCCTGATCGCCCGTGGCCAGGGCCCGGCCCGTTTCGATCAGGACTGGTTCCCTCGTCTCGATGCCGCGGCCGCTTATGCGATGGTGCGGACCCACGCTCCGAAACGGATCGTCGAGATCGGATCCGGGCACTCCACCCGGTTCATGGCGCAGGCCGTTCGGGACGGCGGCCTGCCGACGCGGATCATATGCATCGATCCCGCCCCGCGGGCTTCCCTGGCCCAGCTCGACGTTGCCCACAATGCGGTGCTGCTGCGCGATGCGGATCCACGCCTGTTCGAGTCCCTGGCGGCCGGCGATGTCCTGTTCGTCGATTCCAGCCATATCGCGATGCCCGGAACCGACGTGGACCGGCTTTTCCTGGACGTGCTGCCGCGCCTCGCCGGCGGAACCTTGATCCATGTCCACGACATCGTCCTGCCGGATGCCTACCCGCAGGTCTGGGAATGGCGAGGATATAACGAGCAGATGCTCGTGGGGGCCCTCCTGCAGGGAGGCGCTTATGAGCTTCTCTTCGCGAGCCACTTCGTCGCGCAGGCCATGCTGGGCGAGCGCCCCAAGGGTATTCTCGCGGAGCTCCCGCTGCCGCCGGGCGCCCACGAGACCAGCCTCTGGCTGCGCAAGCGCTGAAGCGGCCGAACCTCAGCAGGCCATGCCGCCCCGTGCCTGGCCCGGCTCGGGCACGGAGAAACCGGCCTCGGCATATTCGTTCAGCTTGTTGCGCAGGGTCCGGATGGAGATTCCCAGGATCTTCGCCGCATGGGTACGGTTGCCCCGGCAATAATCAAGCGTGTCGAGGATGAGGTGCCGCTCCACGTCCGCGACGGTCTGGCCGATCCGAATGACCCGCGTGGCCCCAGGATCCCCGTTGCGCAGGGCCGGATCCGTATAGGCGGCCGAGGAAGGAGCGGGCGGGTGCGGGAAGTCGTAGGCTTGCGACACGTAGCGGACCTGTCCATGCAAAGGGGCTGCAGGACAATTGTCCGAGGATGGTTAGCAATGTCTTAACGGCAAAGCTTCAAGCTCCCAGCAGGCGCAGGAAGGGCGCGGTCCTGCGGGAGCCGCGCCCTTGAAAGGGAGATCTGCCGGGACTTACTGGCGGTAATGCTGGATACGCGTCGTGCGCAGGCCCGCGAGACCGTGCTGGTCGATGGAGAGTTGCCAGCTGAGGAACTCCTCCGTCGTCAGGGTATACCGCTGGCAGGCCTCCTCGAGGCTGAGGAGGCCGCCGCGAACGGCGGCGACGACTTCCGCCTTGCGGCGGATGACCCAGCGGCGGGTGCTGGAAGGCGGAAGGTCGGCAATCGTCAAGGGACTGCCGTCGGGCCCGATGACATACTTGACCCTCGGGCGGTGGGGTTCGGTCATGATACGCTCACACAAAAATATTCAACGACCTTGATGAGCGTGACGTTATGCGACGCCGATTAATGTTTTCCTAAGCGCGCACAGGGGCATGAGGGCGCCGGGATGCCCTCCTTCGAAGGTGGGGGCGTGACGTTTGGAGCCCGCAGGCGCTCTGGAAGATCGGCCCTGCAATCGCTATAGAGGAGCTTTGGCCCCTCCGTGCGCCGCCTTGAACGGCGCCTCGGGATGGAACGATGCTCAATTCTCTCGATCTTCCCCGCGAGCCGTCGAAGACGCGCGTCGTGGTCGCCATGTCCGGAGGCGTGGATTCTTCCGTCGTCGCTGCCCTCCTCAAGCGGGAGGGCTACGATGTGCTGGGCATCACGCTCCAGCTCTACGACCACGGGGCGGCCGCCCACCGCAAGGGAGCGTGCTGCGCGGGCCAGGACATCTATGATGCCCGCCGTGTGGCCGAGGCCATCGGCATTCCCCACTACGTGCTGGATTACGAGGCCCGCTTCCGCGAGGCGGTGATCGACCGTTTCACCCAGAGCTATCTGGCAGGGGAGACCCCGATCCCCTGTGTGGAATGCAACCGCTCGATCAAGTTCCGCGACCTCCTGGAGACCGCCCGGGAACTCGGGGCGGACATCCTGGCGACCGGCCACTATGTGGCGAGCCGGGCCCTTCCGGATGGGCGCCGCGCCCTTCACCGTGCGGCCGACCCGGAGCGTGACCAGAGTTATTTCCTCTATGCCACGACGCCCGAACAGTTGAGCATGCTGCGCTTTCCCTTAGGCGAACTGCCCAAGGATCAGACCCGAGCGCTGGCCCGAGAGTTCGGTCTTGCAGTCGCCGCGAAGGCGGACAGCCAGGACATCTGCTTCGTGACCCAGGGGCGCTACAGCGACGTGATCGAGCGGCTGAAGCCCGGCGCCGTGCAGGGCGGTGAGATCGTCCATGTGGACGGGCGCGTCCTCGGCCGGCACGACGGGATCATCCATTACACCGTGGGGCAGCGCAAAGGCCTCGGCATCTCGACCGGCGAGCCCCTCTATGTGGTGCGCCTCGAGGCCAAGGAAGCCCGGGTGGTGGTGGGCCCGCGGGAGGCCCTGGCGACCCGCCTGATCCGCATCGCGGATGTGAACTGGCTCGGGGACGGGCCCCTGGACGGCCTGGGCGAGAAGGGCATGGACGTGGCCGTGCGTGTGCGCTCCACCCGCGAGCCGCGGCCCGCCATCCTGCGGACCGACGGAACCGGGGCTATTGTCGAGCTGTTATCGGCGGAAGATGGGGTGTCTCCCGGTCAAGCTTGTGTCATCTATGAGAGCGATGCTCCCCGGGCACGTGTGCTGGGCGGGGGCACCATCGCTCGCACGACAGCCGAGGTCGCGTCCGCCGCGGCCTGAAGGCTTCCACTGAAGGACGCTCCATGACGGATGGACCCACCACGGCCCTGATGCGCAAGGCTTATGCGCGTTGGGCCCCGATCTACGACATTGTCTACGACAAGCTGACCGAGCCGGCCGCAAGGGCGGCCGTGAATGCGGCGGTGGCCTGCGGACCGCGGGTGCTCGAGGCCGGGGTCGGGACGGGGTTGTCCCTTGGCTATTATCCGGCCCGCGCGGAGGTCTATGGGGTCGATCTGTCCGAGGACATGCTGCGCCGGGCCCAGGACAAGGTGGAGAAGCGCGGGCTGACCCACGTGAAGAGCCTCCAGGTCATGGACGTGACGCGGCTCGGCTTTCCGGACGGGATGTTCGATGCCGTGACGGCGCAGTTCATCATCACCCTCGTGCCGGAGCCCGAGGTCGCGCTGTCCGAATTCGCCCGCGTGCTGAGGCCCGGCGGGGAGATCATCCTGGCCAATCACTTCGGCCAGCCCTCCGGACCCATCGCGGCCCTGGAGGAACTGGCCTCGCCCGTGGCCAAGGCCATCGGCTGGAGCTCGGCCTTCAAGGCCTCCCGCGTGGAGGCCTGGGCCCGTAGGACTGGCTGCATGGAGGTGGTGGAGCTCAAGCCTCTTTTCCCGGCCGGCTTTTTCAAGCTGATGCGGATCCGCAAACAGTCCTGAAGAACAGGCCCGGACACCGCTCAAATCCAAGCAAAAGCAGCCACCTTGAGTATTTCCAGGGGCTCCACTTGCTATTTGGGCGGTTAATCTCTATATCTTTTCTATCGTTGTTTGGCCGGATCCCTGGGCCCCGTCGCGTTTCTCTTGAAATGCGCGTTCAGTCTTCATCCAAAAATCGAAAAAACCGGACGGGTTGCGCTCTCTGGCGCAGCCTACGTGTCCCTATGTCAGGAGAAAACTGAAATGCTCACAGGAACAGTCAAATTCTATAACGACCACAAAGGCTACGGCTTCATTCAGCCGGACAGTGGCGGAAAGGACGTCTTCGTCCACGCCACGGCGCTCGAGCGCGCCGGCATGCGCGGCCTCGTCGAGGGCCAGAAGGTCAGCTTCGAGATCGAGACCGACCGCCGCTCCGGCAAGCAATCCGCCGGAAACCTCCAGGCCGCGTAACATCCGCGGCGGGAGGAAAACTTCAACTATGCGCAGGAGAACTTCAAGGTCTCCCGCGCCTCAACGAATACAAGAAGAACACTATGCAATTTCACTTCATTCCCACACCCGTCGGCCGGGACCATTGGACGGCCGGCTTCACCCTGTCCCGGATCTGGGCCAAGGACGCAGGAGACAAGCGGGAGGTCAGCCACCTGCTCGACCGTCGCTATGCCTATCAGTCGTCGCGCGAGCTGCAGTGGCACCTTGCCTACCGTTTCGGGCTCCCTGCGCAGGCGATTGAGCTGACTTCCGAAGTCTGAGCCCTAGTTTACAGGGCACATCGACCGTTTCAGAAGAGAAAGCCTGATCCCATGCGTATCTTCATGTTCGCTTCCCAGAGCCGGGACGACCTTCACGCCTTCGCGGGCGACGAGAGCGGCAGCAAGCTGCCGGCCAAGTTCGGCCCCTGGGGGCTGACCGGTACCCTGCAGGCCCGCCAGTCTCCGCCGCACAATTTCTCGCGCCGTGCGATTGAGCAGGCGATCTCGGCAGAAGGCTTCCAGCTCTGGCGCGTCAAGTCGCGCGCGTAAGGGCATGCCGCCGGGGCTCCGGTCCCGGCAACCCCTTTGCCCAAGGCTTGGCCCGGGCATGCGCGGGGTGAAGAAAACGTAAGCCGGAAAGGCCTCGGCCTGCATTCTCTTTCTTGACAGGCGCGCCAAACCCTCCCTATATCGCGCCTGTCCGAGACGGGTTCCTCCCGTCCCTGGGGCGGAGTAGCTCAGTTGGTCAGAGCAGAGGAATCATAATCCTTGTGTCGGGGGTTCAAATCCCTCCTCCGCTACCATCAGTTTCCCATCAAACGGCCTGTGAGACGTCTCTTCCTTCAAAGCGGCGGGATGTCTTGGCCTTGAATCTTGCCAGCTGCGCTCGTGCCATTAGGAACGCGGCCAATCTCTTTTGGCGGATTGAATTTTAAGTTGTGACTGGCTGGATCATTTAAACCACAAGCTACATTTGATAGCCTTCGCGTTACGACATTGCGAAAATCATTCATGAAATTGCAAATTCGCAAGGAGAGCGGAAAGCCTCTTCGACATGGTAAACGCTGCCCTCGCTGGACAGGATTGCGCCATTTTCTACGGAAACGAGCCTCTGCCTCAAGGTGACATCGGCTCAATACGCTCCTTCTACTCACTTATGATTATTTTCCCCCTCTGAATGGAGAGCTTGGCGGCAATCCCGATTGGTCTAAGAATGTTACGAAAGAGTATATCATTGCCCTAGCCAGCGATGGGGACGGGCCGTGACATCACAGTCAGTCAAGGGGACGTCACATGAATAAGCCCGTTTTCGACAAGTCTCTCACCATCGAGTCTCTGTCCGTCGAGCCCGCCGATCTCGGCAACATGCTCGACGATACGATTGCGGGCGGCGCAGCGGCGGGTGCGCTCCCATCCGACGAAGGGAGCGCTCATGACATCGGTGACGAACGAGGGCCTGCGCGGGCTGTCGCTTCTGATGCTCTGCATGATGAGAAGGATGGGCGGCGGTCGATCGAGGCATTTGTCTCCCAAGACGAGCCGACCCAGGAAAAGCGGGATGGTAGTGGAGACACTGCCCGGACGCTTCATGCATTGGCCCCCGACGCGTGGCATGAGGACGTATCGCCGGCATCGATGGTTCCTTCGCTTGGCAAAGTTGCGCCCGTCTTTTCCGATATGTCCGCGAACAGCTCGAGAGCAGCAGCCGATCCCGCACCAAGTACCGGACCCTTTGACGGCGCGCCTACCCTCACTGTCCACAAGCAGCAAGCCGATTCTGCATTAGGAGAGCCTGCCACTGCCGCGCTATCTGGCAATCCAGCGCCTTCGGCGCTTCGGTGGCAGAACGTGGTCGACAATGACGGCGTCGCCAATTCGTGGGACTACCATACAGTCCCCAACTCCGATGGAATCGTACAATACAGATTCTTGGCGGGGATCGGGAACGATACGGTCATCGGTACCCAGGGCAGCGACGAGCTTTGGGGCGAGGCCGGAGACGATGTGCTCACTGGGTGGAACGGAAACGACACGTTCTGGGGCGGGGAAGGATTCGACGCCGTCGATTATTCCGGTGACACAGATGTTTTCGGCATACAATTCGTCTGGAGCAATTTAGCACCCGCCGGTACAGTCACGATTAGTGCTTTTCGTTTCAGTGGTGGTGCCGACAGTGACTACGTACATTTCGATCCTGGTTCTGAGATCGAAAAGATCATTGGTTCTGACGTCAGCACTGGCCGTGATTTCTTTAATGCGGATACGACCAACAGTTCTCGTAACAACACCGTCGCGTGGAACTGGGAAGGAAGGGCAGGCCGAGACGGTTTCGTAGGCGGCGCCTACAACGACACCATCGATGGCGGCGCAGACGCGGACGTTATCGAGGGCCGTGATGGCAATGACACCCTCTATGGAAGTAGGGGTTTTAACGACAACGCCGTCGACACGATCTGGGGTGGAGCGGGCAACGATTGGCTGGAGGGCAATGTAGGTGACATTCTCATCGGTGATATTGGCAACGATACTCTCGTCGGTGGATGGGCGTTCTATGATGATTTCACCTATACTGCAGATTGGCAGTTTCCAAGTTTCAAATACAGCCTTCTGCGTGACTATACTGTCGATCTGAGGCTTGGAACGGTAACCGCCCCCTCCTTTGGCGAGACGGATACTCTCGTTAATGTATTTCAGGTTGCGACAGGCGGCGGGAGCGACGTCCTGTATGCTGCGGACGGTTTCGGAGCTTGGTTTAGTGCCGGGGCGGGATCCGACAAACTTTATGGAGGAGCGTCACACGATACCCTGCTTGGAGGGAGCGGCTTCGATTTCTTCTATGGATCGCTCGGTTTCGACAGCATCGACGGCGGGGCCGATGGGGGCGTTGTCGACTACATTTTCCTGCCGGACGAAGGTGAGGGAATAACGGTCGACCTCGCCTCCGGTATTACTTACAAGCGCGAAGGTTACGACAGTATTGCCAATATCGATCACGTCCAGGGGACGAATCGGGGCGATACGCTTATTGGAAACATGAATGCCAACAATCTGCTCGGCGCTGGCGGGAATGATTTCCTTTATGGCGGAGTGGGTAAAGATACCCTCGATGGCGGAGACAATAACGACAATCTATTCGGCGAGGGTGATGACGACACTCTCAAAGGCGGGAACGGAAACGACTCACTTTATGGCGGGGACGGGTTCGACTCTCTCGTCGGCGGTGCCAATGATGACAGCCTAGACGGCGGCCTTAAGGATGATTCACTATACGGAGGTGCAGGCAACGACACGCTCTGGGGCGGCGCTGGCGTCGACTATATGGAAGGCGGTACAGGTGACGACGAGTATTGGGTTGATGATCCCAACGACGTCGTTGTCGAAGTCGCTAGTGGGGGCTCTCAGGACACCATTTTTAGCTTTATTAGTTACGACTTGGGCGCCAAGGCTGGCTATGTCGAGAATCTGATCGCAGCAGGCAATGCCGACATCAATCTCACGGGCAATGCTGGCAATAATCTCCTGAGGGGCAACAGCGGAAAAAATGTTTTCGAGAGTGGGGGCGGCGCCGATGTGATGATCGGCGGCCTCGGCGACGACACGTATCATATCCGTAATCTCAACGACCGGCCCGAGGAATATAATCGTACGGCTGAAGGTGTTGATACGGCCCACATTTATGTAGCGAATTTCGACGGCCGCAAGCTCGCCAATATCGAGAATATCATTGTCCATACCGAGGTCGGCGCCAGCGTCGACTACGCGCCGGACAAGCCCAAGGTGGTTGATGGGTCCGTTGCCACGGCCTACGAGAACAACGATCCTGGCAAGGTTGTCCTTCAAATTCACTCGGACGATAGCGACGGAATCGGCGGTCCGCTCGCCTACCAAATCATGACCCACCAGGATCTCTTCAGTGTCGATGAGAACGGTTATGTGAGACTGAAGGCTACAATTGACTTCGAGAATCCTCCTGCTGGCTTTGTGACTGAGGGGAATAGAAAGTTCATCCTTGTCGACGTGAACGCAACCGAGACGAGCGGTGGCAAGTACTCGTCTGATGTGACGACTCTGAAGATCTATATCGACAACGTGGACGAGGCGCCGAACGCACCAGTCGTGAAATCGACCTCAACAACGCCTGAGAATGCCTATGTTTCGACGCCTCTGGCACAGGTGGAAGGGTCCCTTGACCCGGAAGGGGTGGCAGTTTCCTACGCTTTCGCCGAGGATGCTGACGCGAACCCATACGATCTCTTCCAGATCAGCCAGGATGGTAAGATTACTCTAAAGCCCAACAAGTTTCTGGATTACGAAGCCGCTGGCTTGCATGACGACGGAGACGGAAAGGGCCGGTACTACACCCTGAAAGTGATCGCGACGGACGGGAACCAGAAGTCTACGGTCACGCCGGTCAAGATCTACGTCTCCGATGTCCCCGAGGCGCCGAACGCGCCGACCTATGAAGGTAAGCCGACGGTGACCGAGAATACCCGTCCGGCGGGGACAATCGTTCAGCTGAACGCCACCGACCCCGATGGCACAACCCCGACTTACCAGTTTGCACAGACGAGCGATGCCAATCCCGGTGGCCGCTTCGTGGTGAGTTCGGATGGGAAGATCTCCTTGAAGTCCGATGCTATACTGGACTATGAGGCCGACGATCTGATCCCCGACACTGTGAATGGCGGCAAGTACTATGTCGTCAAGGTCGTGGCATACGATGGGACGTTTGCCTCGAACGTCACTCCGGTTCGGATCTATGTCGCCGACGACAATGACCTGCCGACCGGGGTTGTGTTCAAGGATGCGCCGGAGAAGATCGTGGTCGGCATGGGGCCGGGCACGCCCATCGTCCGAGCCGAGGCCATCGATCAGGACATGGCCAATCGCGGCAGCGAGTTTGTTCACAACAAATATAAATTCGCGAACGGCGCGTTGGAGATCGGCAAGTTCGTAATTGATCCCGATACCGGTCAGATTTCCCTGAAGCAGGCGTTGACGCCGGCAGATGTTCATTCCTACGCCCTCGACGTCATTACTTACGATGAAGGCCATGAGGGAAGCGCGGTCACGTCGACCTATCGGTTCACGGTAGAAAACTCTCCCTTCATCTGGGAGGGCGAAAATCCAGTAACGGAAGTGCCAGATACCGGGATTGCGTCCCCGTTCACGCACGTGATGGTTCTCGACGGCGGCCTGACCGGCCTCTATCTGGAGGTCACCTTCGACCCGAACGAAGGCGAGCTTGATCTTAGCGACATGCCGCCATGGTACGAGGGATACGAATATGTTCCCGGGTCTGGCGTTCTGAAGCTCATGGGATCGATGCAGGATGTCATCTCGGCCCTGCCCCATGTAAAATTCGACCCAAAGGATCGCCCGGAAGGTGAGGTCGGCAGCTCTGCGCTGACGCACTTCCACTTAGCTCTGCTCGATAGGACAGGCACGGAACTCGCCACGAACGATGCCGTGGTGGTTGACTCCCATGCCGCAAACCGCGCGCCCACGGTCGATGGTGGTAGCGCCGAGCTCACCATTGCTGACAACGAGACCATCAATCTGGTGATGCCGTTCGCTAGTATCACAATCAACGACACCAATGCCAACGACTTTATCACCGTAACCATCACGGCCGTCGGCCAGAGCGGCGGTGACTTTGTCGATGCGGACGGGAACACATTCTTCGGAACCTACACGATCTCCGGTCCGCCGGTGGACGTGCTCGCAGCCGTGAGGGCGCTGAAGTTCAACCCCCTCGACCTTGATGGGGCTGCGCGTGGCGCAACTGACGTCACCACGTTCCAGATCGACGTTCACGATAAAGCCGGCGCCAGCGTCTCGTACACGCCGGACATCAAGGTCACGTCCGTCGTGGCCAATCGCGCACCGGATTCGGTCAGCTTGTATGACGACACCATACGGGAGGATCTCGGCGTCAACCGGCCGGTCAGCCAGCTGGACGCTCATGACGACAACGGAGATCCCATTGTCGAATACCGACTGGACGATTCATGTCAGGGACGGTTCGTCATCAAGCAGGACGCTAATGGCTGGTCCGTTTATCTGGTCGGCGTCGTCGATTTCGAGAACGCCCAATACATGGAGAACGGCGTCAGCTGGTACGAGATCAAGGTCTCGGCCTTCGACGGAGTCGATTGGTCCACGTCACAGACCGTGAAGATCTTCATTGAGGACGTAAATCCAGACAATTCCGCGCCCGTCATCTCCGTCGATCCGAACGGTCATACGGACTGGGATGTCCCGGATACCGATACGGTTGCGCCCTTCCAGGATCTCACATTCTCCGATGCAGAGGACGGCGCAACGGTTCCGCCGACTCATGTGAAGGTAACCATCACCTTCCTCGGAGCAAAGGGCGTCCTGATACTGCCTACTGGAATTGCAGGCGTTGAGATCCTCCAAAACGGCAGCGGCATCCTTGAGGTCAAAGGCGCGCCGGAGGATGTGACGAACTTCATCAAGCACGTTGCCTTCAATCCGACGAACGGAACCGCTCAAACCACCGACTTCACCGTTTGGCTGACCGACTCGCGGGGGGCCTATACGACGACCCATGTGACGGTCGATGCGACGGTGTCTGGAAATCCGAACGACAACGAAGCGCCCGCTATCACCGTCGATCCGCTTCACGCCTCTACGGAAACCAAGGACTGGGATGCTCCTGTCAATCCGTTCGCCTGGGTTACCCTGCAGGACAACGACAGCGGCAATGACACGCTGACCCTGACGATCAGCTTCAAAAACTCCGACGGGAGCCTGAATGGGTCCGACTGGGGTGGAGATCGGTCTGACGATACCTTGCATGATCGGGTCACCTGGACCTTCACGGGCACACTCGCAGCACTCCAGGAGCTCCTGAGCCAGCACCTCACCTTCAATGCGACCGAGCATGATGAGGCGAGCCCGGACCCGATCACAACCCAGTTCACCATCACGCTGGACGATCACCATCATGCCTTCCCGGCCAGCAATACGGACGTGACGGTGGTGACGACTGTGACGGGGCCGACAGGACTGAACCAAATTTACTACGTGACCAAGGTCGATCAGGTATTTGGAGAGCTTGCCGACCCGGCGCTGGGGGGAATCGACAAAGCCATCATCCAGATCAAGGAGCAGTACATTCTTGACGATGATGACGGCATCGACATCATGGAGGCGGACGAGGCGCTCCAGGATGGTATCAACGTCGTCGGCAATAATCTCGACAACACAATCATCGGCGGCAATTTCAATGATATCCTTGACGGCGGCAGCGCTGGACAGGATGTCCTCCAGGGCGGGCTAGGCGACGATACCTATGTTATCGCGCGTCGGCAGGGCACCACCATTGTAGAGGTTGCGGACACTAGTGGCGGAAAGGATACCGTCCGGCTGGTCGGCGATGCCTTCAAGGACGCAGGCTATACCTTGGGCGCATTCCTCGAGAACCTCGATGCCAGCGGTTCCTCCGGCGCCATGACGCTGACCGGTAATGATGTTGGTAACAGCATCACAGGCAATGCCGACAGCAACATCCTCATGGGCCTCGAAGGCGACGACACGCTCGATGGCGGTGCCGGGACGGCCGCTGACATTCTTATCGGCGGCAGCGGAAACGACATTTACAAGATCCGCCATGTCAGTGATGCGATCCAGGAAGGAGCTGGCGATCTCTTCGATGTGGCGGAGGTTTACCTCCAGGAGGAATACCGTCTCAAGTCCGACGCACAGGTCGAGACCCTCAAGGCCGGGGACGGCTTCAACAAGGGCGTTCACCTGGTCGGCAACGCCTATTCGGTGAACATTTTCGGCAGCGGCGCCATTAAAGTCTCCGATACGCTCGATGGTGGCACCGGTGTCGATATCGCTCATGCCCTGAACGGTGGAGACGGCAACGACACCTATTACATCGTCAATGTGAACGATGAGATCGAAGGCGAAAGGGATCTGGAGAACCCGAACGACGACGGCAAGCTCAACGGCGACAAGGACGTCGCATATCTCTACAGCGGCCTCTATGCGACCAAGGAGGAGCTGCAGGCCAAGATCGATCACTACATGGCCATCGGCATCGAAGAGGTCCATGTGATCGATGGCGTTCCAGAGGCGCCCGACAACACGGCGCCCACGAATGTCCGCCTCTCGAACGACACGTTCTTGACGTCTGTGGACGAGAACTCGACGCAGGATACGAAGGTCGGCTTCGTCGTCGCCGACGACGACACAGTGGGCATGACCTTCGAGATCTACGGCAATGATGCTTTCGGCATTCGGCAAGATACGGGCGAGATCTACGTTCTCGATAAGTCGAAGCTCGACCGTGAGCAGGTGGCATCCTACACCATCCATGTTCGCGCCAAGGACGCAGGTGGTCTCTACTCCGCCTGGAGGGATATCACCATCACCCTCAATGACGTGAACGAGGCGGCCGACAGCATCAGCTTCAACGGTGTGAAGAATATCCACGTCGGCGATACGAATAATGCTCCTGTGGTCACGGCGCTCGCCCACGATCCGGACGTCAATACGGATACCTTCCAGACCAATCTGTATCGGTTCCAGAATGGGCAGGGACCGGACGGGACGACCAGCGCCGATGGCTTGTTCAAGATCGACAAAGACAGCGGGCAGGTCAGTCTCGCCGACGGCGTCACCTTGACGGAGGACAATAAGGGGACGCACACCCTCTGGGTGATCGCCTACGACAAGGATCACGCGGACATCGTGAGCCAGGCCTTCTCGTTTGACGTCGTCGTGCTGGACGCGACAGCCAATACCCCGCCGAACAACGTGCAGCTGTCCACGGGCGGATTGTCGATCACCGTCGACGAAAACACGCCAGACAGTGCCTTCGACTACAGTATTGTCGCGCAGGACGATAAGGACGGCCTGACATACTATGTGGAGGATAACGCCTACGTTACCATCGACCAGACGACAGGCCGGATCCATCTGAAGGACACCTTCAAGCTCGACTATGAGGCGATTACGGACGCGACCTTCACGTTCAACGTCTATGCCAAGGACAGCGAAGGAGCTGTCTCCGATACGCAGACCATCACGGTCACCTTGAATGACAAGAACGACGGTCCGGAATCAGTCAGCGTTGCCGATAAAGCGGCGATCAAGGTCGGTGACGTCAGCGGCATCGTTGTCGCTACGGCTTCTGTCGTGGACAAAGACACGAAGGAAGAAAACCGTCAGAATCACTATCAGTTCGTCGGTAATGACGGCTGGACCGGCACGACGACCCAGGACGGGTTGTTTACCATCGACGAGAATGGCCAGATCACGACGGCCCGAGATGTCCAGGCGACGGATTACTTCGCTCATAACCTGAAGGTTCAGGCTTATGACGAAGACGGGAACGTTGTGGAGACCACCTATACGGTGGATGTGGGGCCAAGTAGTGATCCGGGCCCAATCCCTGAATTGATCGATAATAAGACAGTCCTCGAACATGCGAGAAATGGAACGGCCGTCGGAAAGTTTCTGAGTGTTAATTCTGAAACTGGAGAGACATTCAGCTATCAGCTGGACTCAAATCAGACAGAAGATCGCTTCACGATCGATCCCCAGGGTATTCTACGTGTGAAGGATGGTCTGCGGCTGGATTTCGAGCAGGGACGCACAGCTATCGTAAAGGTCCTGGTCACGAGCAGTTTGCATGGTGTCTTCGAACATGAACTGCCAATTACCTTGCGCAACCTCGGTACAGAATTTGTCACCGGCGGTCCTGGTGGTGATAAGATCGTTTCTGGTCAGTTGTCAGACGTGCTTGATGGTGGTGCAGGCAACGATACCCTTGTCAGTGGCCTCGGTGACGACCAGCTGACAGGCGGCGATGGTGACGATACTTTCGTATTCGACCAGGTCACTTTCGACGAGTTCGCCGGCATCGATAACATCGATACCATCATGGACTTTAATGTTGACCACGATCATATCGAATTAAGGCAGCAAGCTTTTGACGCGCTGGATCTCGGAGCCTTGAACCCTGATGCCTTCCACGTGGGATCGCTCGATACCATGACGGAGAACAGCCGGATCATTTATGATCAGGAGACGGGGGACTTGTACTACGACCTGGATGGATCTGGTATGGACTTCGCATCGAAGAAGATCGCAATTTTCATGGAAGATCCCGATACGGGGCTACGGCCTATTCTCAATCTTTCACACTTCCTCATCGTCTAGGCAAAACCGTGGCAGGTGCACATAAGCCTTGTCATTTCAATGCAAGGATGTAACATTAAATTAAATGAAACTTCGCCAAGAAGGCAGTCTTAATTGCCTTTTTGGCGGGCACGAAAGGCCTTTCGAGCCTCAGTTTGAAAGGCCGTTGGGACACTAAAACCTACGGGGCAGTTATCTATGTCTTATGCGATGAAAATTACAGTTGGACCTCAAGGTTCGGACGATACCGGAAACCTTGGCTATGGCGCTCTGTTTGATGAAGCAACCGCCCAAGACGGACATAGCCTCGGGGGTGTTGTTATTGGGCAGATCACTGGCATGGATCCTGGTGTTACGGACATTACATTCCGTGACCTTGGTGGCGGAGTGCTTGGCGACCAAGGCGGCCGGTATGAGATCGTGAATACGACGATCAGTGGCGTAACGGGATGGTATATTCTAGTAAAAGCTGATCGTGGTGGGGAACTGGATTTTAATTACGAAGGGACTCGTGTTCATAATATTGCAGTCAATGCCTATAATGCAGCCGGAACCCTCATCGGTGAAGGTGACTACACAGTCACCATGCGAAACCTGAATGAGGCGCCACGGGATATCACCTTTGGGGCTGAGACGGCGATCGTAGCTGGGCAGACGCAGGCGGGGATCGATTTTGTAAAAGCCACTTGGGCGAGTGATCCAGATTCCGCTAGCAGCTTCCGCACGAATGGCTACGGCTTCCTTGTTAATGGCAATGTCGTATTGGCCGATGGCGGGTTTACCATTAATTCGAGCACGGGCCAGATCACGACGAACAGTAACATCGGTTCAGAAGCGGCTGGCAGTAGGACTCTGCAGGTCGTGAGTTACGTGATCAATAGCGGGAATCCGGACTTTAATACACGGTATGTCGAGGCTCATACCTTTACGATTCAGCAGGGAGCGACGAACGATGCGGCTCCGACGGTGACCGGGGTTACGACCCCGATCGAGGCGGTCGACAACGGGGCGGCGGTGTTGCCGTTCGGCGACGTGTTGCTGACCAACGACGACGCCACGACGGTGACGATCACGTTCAAGGACGCGGACGGCGTGCTGAGCGGGACGGGCCTGGGCACCAAGACGGTGACGAACGGGATTGCCAGCTACACGATCTCGGGCGCCTCGGCGGCTGACGTTAAGACGATCCTGGCCGGGCTGAGCTTCAACCCGACGGACGGTGCGGCCAACGCCCCTGCGGTCAATACGGTGTTCACGATCAAGGCGACGGACGCCACGCACCCGACGGCGGATGCGGCGGCGACCGGCACCGTGACGGTGCACACCACCGCGCATGTAGATACAGCTCCCGTTATCGATGGCCTCACCAATGCCCAGGTCAACGAAGATGCTGCCCCCTCTACTCAGATTGGCATCTTCTCCGCACATGATCTCGAAGATAACCAAGCTGGTCTCCTCTTCGAGCTGAAGGATCAGGGTGGTAATGTCGCGGATGCTGGTGGTCTCTTCGCGGTCGATGCGACTGGTCACTTGACGGTTGCCAAGGCACTGCCGGATGGCGCCGGAGATCAGACGTTCAAGATCACGCTCAAGGTGTCCGACAAGGATGGTGGTGCGGGATCCCTCTCGACCTACCAGGAATTCACTATTACGGTGAAGGATGTCGTTGCGGGCAACCATGCGCCTCGTAACCTAGAGCTGGATGGAGGCACGATTGTCACCATCGACGAGAACACGACTCTTGCCGGTAAACTCTCGGCTCAAGACGACGATAACGATCCCATTACCTGGTCCTTCGACGACACGGTTGCGGGCAATGCCAATGGCTTGTTCGAGATCGGTACCGATGCAGCGACGGGCAAAAAGCAGCTCCAGCTGAAGGCTGGTATCGACTATGAGGCACTCGGCAATGACAAGTTTGTCATGGTCTATATGAAGGCCTCCGATGACAACGATCCGCCCGGCGTCAGCATCACGCAGGCCTTCAAGATCAACATCAAGGATATCAACGAAGGGCCGGACAAGATCCGTCTCAATGCTGAGACGGCAGTGACCATTGCAGAGAACAAGCTAACCGGAACGGAAGTGGGCACCCTCACGGCGCACGATCCCGAAGGCAAGGCGGTCACCTATGCTCTGGCCGACAGCGCGGACGGACGCTTCAAGCTCGATGCCACGAAGACCAAGATCCTCGTGGCCGATGGAGCCAGGCTCGACTACGAGGCGGCCAAGTTCCATGACATCAAGGTGGTCGCCACCGATGCCGATGGCCAGTCCTCCGAGCAGGTCATCCGCATCAACCTGTCCGACGTCGACGAGACACCACCTACGCCGACCAACCATGCGCCAGGCAGTCTAATGCTGACCGGGGCCGGTGCCGCGGCCGAATATGCCGTGACGGGCACCGAGGTCGGTACCCTCTCGGCGGCCGATGCCGACAGCGATGCCTTGACCTATACGTTGCTGAACAATGCGGACGGCCGGTTCATGCTCTCGGGCAACAAGATCCTGGTGGCGGACGGTTTCCGGCTCGACTTCGAGCAGGCTACCGCTCACATGGTCACGGTCCAGGTCAGCGACGGCAAGGGTGGGGTCTCGCAGCAGAGCTTCGCGATCGGCGTTACCGACGTCGCCCGCGAGGTCACGGGCGGCAGCCCGGCCAATGACGTATTCAAGGCCGGCAAGTACAACGACAAACTCTTCGGCGGCTCCGGCAACGACAAGCTCTATGGCGGGGCCGGCAACGATTACCTGAAGGGCCACGGCGGCAACGATGTGCTGTGGGGCGGCGCCGGCAAGGATATCCTGTATGCCGGAGCGGGCAAGGACGTGTTCGTGTTCGATGCCAAGTTCAACAAGAAGACGAATGTCGACAAGATCCTGGACTTTGTCGTCAAGGATGACTCGATCTGGCTCGACAATGCCCTGTTCAAGGCGAACAAGAGCCTCTATGCGGCGACCAAGAAGGGGACGGAGACCAAGCCGTTGAAGATGGCGAGCAAGTTCTTCACGGTGGGCGACAAGGCCAAGGATAAGGACGACTTCTTCGTCTACGACAGCAAGAAGGGCGTGCTGTACTATGATGCGGACGGGTCCGGGTCGAAGGCTGCGGTCGAGATCGCCACGCTCAAGAAGGGCCTCAAGATGACCTACAAGGACTTCTTCTTCATCTGATCAGGCTCATTCTCTGCCAACAGCCCCGGGCATTGCCCGGGGCTTTTTTGTTTGATCGGGAGTGAGGCGCATAGGCCGTAGGAACTTCCAGGGCTGGTTCTCAACGCTCGGGAGGGCAGGGCGCTCCGCCGCTATTCGCGGGAAGCAAATATGATGGCCTGCCGGATCGCGGAACAGCGATCGACGTTCTCTGATCTGGCTCGTCGCAGGTCCCTGCCTGCTCTGGCCGCACCGAACCCTGCATCTGCCTGTCGGCTGCTCTCGGAACACGATGCCAGGTAGGACAAAAAGGCGGGCCAGCACTGGCGATCCTTTCATCAACGCGACACCGAGGGACTGCTGAGGTTCCGCTACGACTAGAGCCGGCAAGCATGATAGCGAACCAGGGCTCAGATAGGTTTGAAAAACCGCTCGCCTCGAAGGCCCGTTGCCATCAGCGCCGCAACCCTTGCCTTTAGAGCGACCCCTTCCGCTCGGTGGGCTGCGTCTCGGTCTGGCTGTAGATCGCCTCGGCGATCAAGAGGAGCTTCTCCCGCTCCATACGCCCCGTCACCGCATAGGACAGGTCCCGGTCGATCCACAGGAAGGCCGAAACGTTGCCCTGTGCCTCGAAGCGGAACGTGGTCGGTTCGTCGCCGCTGCCGGGGCGAGCATAGAGGGTCAGGCGTCTCCCGGCTGTATCCTCGTACATGAAGAGGGCAGCGGGCGAGGACTCGGCCGGGAGCAGGCGCCCGCCGATGAGGCGGAAGCCCTGGCCCGTCAGGTCGGGGGCCTGGAGAGGCTTGCCGAGTCGGCGCGAAAGCCATTGCACGAGGTGCGCCTCCTGGCTGGCCCCGACTTCGACCGGATGAGCGGTCTCGACCACATAGGTCCGGTACGCCGCAAAGGCATCTTGAGCGACAGGCCCGATCTGTTCCTGTACCGTGGGCGTGCTCTCCCGGGTCAACCAGGCATGGCCCACGGCTCCAATGACGGAGCCGGCCAGAAGCCCCGCCACGGCTGCGGCTGTGGCGAGGCGTGGCCAACGAGAGTGTCGGCGCTCGCTAACGAGATTGGCGACGCGGAGGCGTGAGGGGATCGGCTCGCCGGCTTTGCCACTCAGTCGCTGACGGAGGGCTTCGCGCTGGCGCATATAGGCAGCGACCTGTGCTGCGGCCTCGTCGTGCGACGCAAGGTAGGCATCCACGGCCGCCTTGCGGTCGGGCTGCAAATATCCGTCCACATAGGCCTGAAGGTCGTCCTCGCCGATCGGGCGCTCGACCGTCATTTCACTCTCCTGAGCACTGTCGTGCCTCCTATGTCCATGAACCGCCTCATCTTCTCCCGACCCCGGCTCAGGCGCGACATAACGGTACCGACCGGTATGCCGAGAGCCCTGGCCGCCTCCTCGTAAGAAAGGTCCTCCACGCTGACGAGGAGCATGACGGATCGCTGCTCTTCGGGAAGCGAATTGAGCGCCGCAAGGATGTCGCGGAGGCCGGCATAGTGTTCCGGCTCGGTGCCCGGCGCAGCCATGTCGGTAAGGACATCCGCGCTCACCTGGAGGCCACGGCGCTTCCGTTGGCGCATCCTGTCCAGGAACAGATTGTGCTGAATGGCGAACAGCCATGCCTTCAATCCACCGTCCCGGTGGCGGGAATGCCAGCGGCCGATGGCGCGTTCGAGGGTATCCTGGACGAGATCGTCCGCAGCCTCGTCATCCCGCAGGAGGGCCCAGGCGTAACGCCTCAGTCCCGGGATCAGAGGCTCCAGAAGGGCGGCGATCTCGTCCAAGACAGGTGCCTTCGTCCTGTGTGGGCTTAAGGAGCCGCAACGTGCCAGATATTGTTGACGCCGTCGCCCGTCGTGTCGCCGGGCTTGGTATCCTTGACCCATGTATAAAGCGGATGACCCTTGTAGGCCCATTGCATCGAGCCGTCGTCACGCTTCACAGGGCTCCAGTCTCCACTGGCCTTTGCGCTCGCATCGGCCATCAAAGGAGGCCAGTTCTGGGCGCAGGTGCCGTTACAGACGGATTTGCCGGCGCTGTCCTTGTCGAAGGTATAGAGCGTCATGCCCTTTGCGTCGACGAGCACCTTGCCCTTCGAGGTCTCCGCCACCTTCGCCGGCGCCATGCCCTGGGCCATCGCAGCGCCTGCGCCGAACAAAATGCCGAGCAATGCGGCCGTATAGATCGTTTGCTTTATCACAGCTTATCTCCCTGGGTTCGGATCGAACCACCCAATGAGACGCTGCGACCGACCTCTTTATTCCACGGGATGGCTGGAAACCTGCAAAAAATCGCTTCCACGCCCTTTCGGAGACAACGAGCCGGCCGGGACGTCGCATTAGCCCAACGTAGTGGTTCCTGGTGAAGAGCGGGGCCTTGTCGAAAGATGGGCCCCGATACAGAATGCCTTGCATCAAAGCCCCTTGAGGGCAAAGCCGGACAGATCGGCAAGGTGCGTAGGAAAAACTACGCCGCAGAGGAAACGAAGCCGCGGCATGCCCAGTGCAATGCCGCATCCGGAGAGGAGGCGTCGGTGACGACGGCCGCTGACTCGCGCGAGGACACGTTCCCGAAGCTGATCGTCAGCAATGCACGTCTACGCCCGCAGCGGACGGCGTTCCGGCACAAGGATCTGGGGATCTGGCAATCCTGGACCTGGGCCGAGGTCCACGACATCGTCCGAGCCTATGCGGCAGGTCTCCTCGACCTGGGCCTCACGCGCGGCGGCAAGATCGCAGTCATCGGGCATAACCGACCCTATCTGTACTGGACGATCATGGCCGCTCAATGGATCGGCGCTACTCCGGTTCCAGTTTATGCGGATTCCGTAGCCGACGAGATGGCCTACGTGCTGGCTCATGCGGAGGTGACCCATGCGGCGGTCCAGGACCAGGAGCAGGTCGACAAGCTGATCTCCATTGCGGCCAAGCTTCCGCAGCTCGAGCGGATCCTCTACGACGAGGATCGCGGCCTCCGGGACTACGACCACAGCCGCCTGCATCCGATCCGGGCGGTGGTCGAACAGGGGCGCGAGAATCTCAAGGAGCCGGAATGGACGGCCTTGCTCGAGAAGGAAATGGAACTCGGCAGGGGCGCCGATCTCGCCGTCATCCTGTACACCTCGGGCACAACCGGCCGGCCTAAGGGCGTGATGCTGACTTTCGAGAGCGTGATCGCCGCGGCGGAGATCGGCTGCAACTTCGACAGGCTCGATGAGAACGACGAGATCATCGCCTATCTGCCCATCGCCTGGGTGGGCGATCACATCTTCTCCTATGCTCAGGCCATCTTGTCAGGACTCTGCGTGAACTGTCCTGAAAGCCCTGAAACCATCGCGGATGACAGGCGCGAGATCGGTGCCACCTATATTTTCGCGCCACCCCGCGTGTTCGAGAGCCTGCTGACGCTCACCATGGTGCGCATGGAGGACGCAAGTGCTCTGAAGCGGCGCATGTTCAGGTTCTTCATCGACCATGCCGCAAGAGTGGGCGAGAGGATCCTCAACCGCGACAGGAGCGTCGGCCTCTGGGACCGCCTCGTCTGGCAAATGGGGAACGTCCTGGTCTATGCGCCGCTGCGCAACCGCTACGGCATGACCCGCGTCAAGGTCGGGTACACGGCCGGCGAGGCCATCGGGCCGGAGATCTTCCGCTTTTACCGCTCCATCGGCGTCAATCTCAAGCAGCTCTATGGACAGACGGAAGCCTCCGTTTACATCACGATGCAGCCCGACGGGGAGATCCATGCCGATACCGTCGGCCGGCCGGTGCCGCGGGTCGAAATCCGGATCGACGAGAGTGGCGAGGTTCTCTATCGCTCGCCGGGCGTCTTCCTCGGTTATTACAAGGATGACGAGAAGACGGCGGAGACCAAGACACCGGACGGCTTCGTTCATTCGGGCGATGCCGGCTTCTTCGATGCGTCGGGGCACCTCAAGATCATCGACCGGGCCAAGGACGTCGGGCGCCTGCGCGACGGGTCCCTGTTCCCGCCCAAATACATCGAGAACAAGCTCAAGTTCTATCCGAATATCAAGGAAGCCGTCTGCTTCGGTGACGGGCGCGATTATGTGGGCTGTTTCATCAACATCGATCTCGTCGCCGTCAGCAACTGGGCGGAACGGAACGGCGTGACCTATGCATCCTACCAGGAGCTTGCTGGGCATCCGCTCGTCTACGACATGATCGAGAAGCACGTGGACGAGGTCAATCGATCCCTGGCCGGCGAGCCGCGCATGGGAGGGGCCCAGATCAGGCGCTTTCTGATCCTGCATAAGGAGCTCGATGCCGATGACGGGGAGCTCACCCGCACCCAGAAGGTTCGCCGGGGCTTCATCGCGGAGCGGTATGCGCCCCTCATCCAGGCGCTTTACGACGGGTCGCAGGAGAAGGACGTTACCACCGAGGTTACCTTTGAGGACGGGCGGAAGGGAACGATTTCCGCCCGGGTCAAGCTGCGCGACATGGCGCCCCATCCCTATAATGACGGCGCCGCACTTCCGGAGGCAGCAGAATGAAGCCATTCGATCCGCAGGGAGCAGCCGCGGATGACGTCCTCCTGGCCGTCGATAACGTGACCCTGAGGTTCGGAGGCGTGAAGGCGCTCACCGACGTGTCCTTCGACATCCGGAAGGGGGAAATCCGGGCGATCATCGGGCCGAACGGGGCGGGCAAGACCTCGATGCTCAATTGCATCAACGGCTTCTACTATCCGTCCGAGGGGCGCATCACGTTCAAGGGCGAGACGCGGCGCAAGATGCGGCCCTATGTGGCGGCACGCGGCGGCATCGCGCGGACCTTCCAGAACGTCGCTCTCTTCAAGAGCATGTCGACGCTCGACAACATCATGGCCGGGCGTTCCCTCAAAATGCGCGCTGGATTCTTCTGGCAGCTCCTTCGTCACGGCCCGGCCCTGCGGGAAGAGGTCGCCCATCGCAAGATTGTCGAGGACATCATCGATTTTCTCCAGATCCCGCATATCCGCCGCACGCCCGTGGGGCGTCTGCCTTACGGGCTGCAGAAACGGGTGGAACTCGGGCGCGCCCTCGCGATGGAGCCTGACCTTCTCTTGCTCGATGAGCCCATGGCCGGCATGAACCTGGAGGAGAAGGAGGACATGTCCCGCTTCATCATCGAGGTGAACCAGCAGTTCGGGACGACGATCGCGCTCATCGAGCACGACATGGGAGTGGTCATGGACCTGTCCGACCGGGTCGTGGTGCTGGAATACGGCCGCAAGATCGCCGACGGGACGCCCGAGGAGGTGAAAAGCGATCCGCGCGTCGTCGATGCCTATCTCGGCGTCGCTCACTAGGGAGGTGGGATGGACATTCTCTACAAGGTCCTGGTTGAACCCTTCGTCTTCATGGGCGAGGCCCCGGACCTTCTGGTGCAGACCCTCTGGGAGGGTCTCGTGTCCGGCGTGCTCTATGCCCTGATCGCCCTGGGCTTCGTCCTGATCTTCAAGGCCTCCGGCGTGTTCAACTTCGCGCAGGGCATCATGGTCGTCTTTGCGGCCCTGACCCTGATCGGTTTCTATGAGCTGGGCGTTCCGGCCCTTCTCGCGCTGCTGCTGACGGCGGGCGTCATGCTGCTCCTCGCCATGGCGGTCGAGCGGGTGGTGCTGCGTCCTCTCGTCAACCAGCCGGACATCATCCTCTTCATGGCAACCTTCGGCCTGACCTATCTTTTGATCGGTCTGGGTGAGCTGATCTTCGGCGGATCGCCGAAGGAGATGATCACGGATGCGCTCTACCTGCCCCAGGGTGTGACGGAACTGACCATCATGGGCGGCCCGGTCCGATTCCAACATCTCGACATCGCGGCTGCGATCATCGCCTCCCTCATCATTGCTGGCCTTGCGGTCTTCTTCTCGAAGACCCGGATCGGCCGCGCCCTGCGGGCCGTGGCGGACAGTCATAAGGCGGCACTCTCGGTCGGAATTTCGCTCAACCAGATCTGGGTCATCGTTTGGTTTGCGGCCGGCATCGTGGCTCTCGTGGCCGGCATCATGTGGGGCGCCCGCTCGGGCGTTTCGTTCTCACTCCAGATCATCGCCCTGAAGGCCCTGCCGGTGCTGATCCTCGGCGGCTTCACGTCGATCCCAGGGGCCATCATCGGAGGGCTCGTCGTCGGCATCGGCGAGAAGGTCGGGGAGTTCTACTGGGGCCCCCTCGTCGGCGGCGGGATCGATACCTGGCTCGCCTATGTCATCGCGCTCCTTTTCCTCCTCTACAGGCCCCAGGGCATGTTCGGGGAGCGCATCATCGAACGCATCTGAGAGGAACCCTGCGTGCTCTATCGTGAAGCCGGGCAGTTCAAGACCACCTATTCGTCCGACATGGCGGTCTTCCGCCTGCGCGAGGACAGGATCGGCATCGCCGTCATCGTGGCGGTCGCCTATGCGCTCGCCTTCGTGGGAAGCGACTTCCTGTTGCAGGCCGTCCTGATCCCCTTCCTGGTCTTCTCGCTGGCCGCCATCGGCCTCAACATTCTCACGGGCTATGCCGGGCAGCTCTCCCTCGGGACGGGCGCTTTCATGGGGGTAGGGGCCTATGCCTGCTACAAGCTCATGACGGCTTTCCCGGACGTGAACGTCATCGTCTGGATACTGGTGTCCGGCTTCTTCTCCGCCGCCGTTGGAGCGCTCTTCGGGCTGCCCTCCTTACGCATCAAGGGCTTCTATCTCGCGGTCGCAACCCTGGCCGCCCAGTTCTTTCTGCAGTGGTGTTTCATCCGCGTGCCATGGCTCGTCAATTACAATGTCTCCGGCGCCCTCGACGCTCCCTTGCGGACACTGTTCGGGGTCCCGGTCGTTGGAGCGACGGCGACGTCGCAGACGCGATATCTCGTGGTTCTGACCCTCGTCATCGTCCTCACCTGGCTCGCCTCGAACCTCGTTCGCGGCCGGATCGGCCGCATGTGGATCGCCGTGCGCGACATGGACCTCGCCGCCGAACTCATGGGCATTCGCCTGCTCCAGACGAAGCTGCTCGCCTTCGCGGTCTCGTCCTATTATTGCGGCGTCGCCGGAGCCCTGATGGTGTTCCTCTGGTACGGCGGTGCGGAATACGACGTTTTTAACATCAACCAGTCCTTCTTCATCCTTTTCATGGTGATCATCGGCGGCCTCGGAAGCCTGATCGGGTCTTTCTTCGGCGCAGCACTGATCTTCATCATGCCGATCGTCCTCGGCATCGTCCTGCCGGCAATTCTGTCGCCCTTCGGCCTATCCGTCGGGGCCGAGACCATCGAGCATCTGCGCTTCATGATCGTGGGCGCACTCATCATCTTTTTCCTGATCGTCGAACCGCACGGACTCGCGCGGCTTTGGCAGATCGGCAAACAGAAGCTCCTGGTCTGGCCATTTCCCTATTGAGTGTGGGGAGGGGCTAAGACCGCCAGGGAGACGTCGCTCAGCAAGGACCGGCTTGGCCGGATAACATGGGAGGAACGCCGATGTCGTTTCGCAGAGTGAGTCTAGGACTAGCCGCCGCGTTGCTGATGGGGGGAGCGGCTTTGCCGGCCGCCGCACAGGATTCCATCTATGTCCCCCTATTCACCTACCGGACCGGGCCTTTTGCCGGATCCGGGACATTTATTGCGGACGGGATGCACGATTATCTGGAGATGCTGAACCAGCGGGACGGCGGCATCGGCGGCGTGAAGTTAGTGATCGAGGAATGCGAGACCGGATACGACACCAAGAAGGGTGTCGAGTGCTATGAGGCCGTGAAGGGCAAGAACCCGGTCATCGTCAATCCCTGGTCGACCGGCATCACGCTGCCCCTGATCCCGCGCGCGGCGGTCGACAAGATCCCGATCCTATCCATGGCCTATGGACTCTCGGCTTCTGCCCGTGGCGACATCTTCCCCTGGGTCTTCAATCCGCCGACCACGTACTGGGACGGCATGTCGATGATCATCAAGTATATCGGCGAGAAGGAGGGCGGGCTCGACAAGCTGAAAGGCAAGAAGATCGGCTTCCTCCATCTCGATGCCAGCTTCGGCAAGGAGCCGATTCCGCTCCTCGAGGAACTCTCGAAGGAGCTCGGCTTCGAGGTCAAGCTCTATCCGGTGGCCGCCCAGGACATGCAGAACCAGTCGTCCCAGTGGCTGAGCGTGCGCCGTGACCGGCCCGATTACATGATCATGTGGGGCTGGGGTTCCATGAATGGCGGCGCGATCAAGGAGGCCGTGCGCTCCGGCTACCCGATGGACAAGTTCCTGTCCGTCTGGTGGCCGGGAGAGGATGACGCCAGAAGCGGCGGCGCGGGCGCGAAGGGCTTCAAGATGCTCAACTGGCATGGGGTCGGAACGAGCTATCCGGCCCTTCAGGACATCCTCAAGAACGTGGTGGACAAGGGCTTGTCGAAGGCCTCGAAGGAGAAGGTTGGCGAGCTTCTCTATAACCGCGGCGTCTATAATTCCCTGCTGATCGCGGAGGCCATCGCCAATGCCCAGAAGCTGACGGGCAAGAAGGCCGTGACCGGCGAGGACGTGCGCCGGGGCATGGAGACCATCAAGCTCGACCCGGCCCGCCTCAAGGCGCTCGGCCTGGAGGGCTTCACGGACCAGATCACCCTGTCCTGTGACGATCATAATGGCCACCGCCCCGCCTTCATGCAGGAATGGGACGGAACCAAATGGGTGAAGATCTCCGATCCCATCGAGCCCATGAGTGATCGCGTGAAGGCGCAGCTCGAGGCTGCCGCGAAGGACTATGCCGAGAAGAATGCGGGCTGGCCCAAGCGGACGGAGGCTTGCGACAAGGCGAGCTGAGGCTCCTCGGATGATTTCCTGCGGGCGGTCTCAACCTGCCCGCAGGCCAAATGGACGGAAAGGAGATCCCGGTGGAACGAACGACGCACACCCTGGAGGCGGATCGCAAGCCGCATGAGGATCTTGTCCTGTCCGTCAACAATATCGAGGTCATCTACGATCATGTGATCCTGGTTCTGAAGGGCGTCTCGCTCTCAGTCTCTCGCGGCGGCATCGTGGCACTCCTCGGGGCCAATGGGGCCGGCAAGACGACCACGCTGAAGGCCATTTCCAACCTTCTCCATGCGGAGCGTGGAGAGGTGACCAAGGGCAGCATCATGTTCGACGGAGAGCGCGTGGATCGTCTCTCCCCAAACGAACTCGTGCGGCGCGGTTGCATCCAGGTTCTGGAGGGGCGGCACTGCTTCGGCCACCTGACCATCGAGGAGAACCTCCTGACGGGCGCCTTCACCCGGAGGGACGGTCAGGCTGCCATCCGGCGCGACCTGGAAGCGATCTACGATTATTTCCCGCGCCTCAAGCAGCGCCGAGGTTCCATGGCGGGCTATACCTCGGGGGGCGAGCAGCAGATGTGTGCCATCGGCCGGGCCATGATGTCCCGGCCCAAGATGATCCTCCTGGACGAGCCTTCGATGGGGCTCGCGCCACAGATCGTGGAAGAGATCTTCGAGATCGTCCGTAAGCTCAACGAGACGGAGGGCGTGTCTTTCCTCCTCGCGGAGCAGAACACCAATATGGCGCTGAAATACGCCACCTACGGCTATATCCTCGAGACAGGACGCGTCGTAATGGACGGCCCTGCCTCCATGCTCCGCGAGAATGAGGACGTGAAGGAATTCTATCTCGGCGTCTCCGAAGGGGACCGCAAATCGTTCCGCGAAGTGAAGAGCTACAAGCGCCGCAAGCGCTGGCTCGCCTGACGCGCCTTTCCCTGACCGTTGAAGAGAGCTCTATCTGTGACCGAGTTTTTCGATTCGCTCGAAACGCGCAGCCAAGCCGAACGCGACGCGGACCTGTTTGCCCGTCTGCCAAGCATTTTGAAAGAGGCCATTCAGGCTCCCGCCTACGCGGCGCGCATGCGTGGTGTCGACCCGGACGCAATTTCGAGCCGTGAGGCGCTTGCCCGCCTGCCGGTCCTGCGTAAGTCCGAGCTGCCGGCCTTGCAGCAGACCTCGATGCCATTCGGCGGCTTCGTTCCCGGATCGATGGAGGCGTTCGGACGGCTCTTCACCTCGCCGGGGCCGATTTTCGAGCCGGAAGGCGTCGAGTCCGATGTCTGGCGGGCGGGGCGCGGTCTTTATGCTGCGGGCTTCCGCAAGGGAGACGTGGTCCTCAACACCCTGAGCTATCACATGACGCCCGGTGGCTTCATCATGGATTCGGGCGCGCGTGCCCTGGGCTGTGCCGTGATTCCGGCAGGGCCGGGCAATGTGGAGCTGCAATATGAAGTGATCGGGGCTTACCGGCCTGTCGCCTATACGGGAACACCGGACTTCCTCAAGATCCTGCTGGACGGTGCGGCTGCGGCCGGAAAGGATCTCTCGTCCATCCGGCGCGCGCTGGTCTCCGGCGCGGCCTTTCCCCGCTCCCTCCAGGAGGAATTCGCCGGGCGCGGGATTGCGGCCTTCCAGGCCTATGCGACGGCCGACCTCGGCTTCATCGCATACGAGACGTCCGCACGGGAAGGTCTCGTGGTCAACGAGAACATCATCGTCGAGATCGTCCGGCCGGGAACCGGCGATCCGGTTCCCGAGGGGGAGGTTGGCGAAGTCGTCGTGACGACCCTCGACCCGCATCGGCCTTGGATCCGTCTCGCCCTGGGTGACCTGAGTGCTGTTATGTCGGGGCAGAGCCCCTGCGGACGTACAAACATGCGCATCAAGGGCTGGATGGGGCGAGCCGACCAAGCCACGAAGGTGAAGGGCATGTTCGTGCGGCCCGAGCAGATTGCCGAGATCGGCCGCAGGCATCCGGGAGCTGGCCGCCTGCGTCTCGTGGTGACCCGAGAAGGAGAGGCGGACGTGATGACCCTGAAGGCGGAAGCCCGCGAAACTGCTCTCGCCGTCGCCCTCGCGGCCACGCTCCAGGACCTGACCAAGATGAAGGGCCGTGTAGAGATTGTGCCGCCCGGAGCCCTGCCGAACGACGGCAAGGTCATCGCGGACGAGCGGACTTACACCTGAGCGCATCCGTCTCCGGAACGGCGGGCCCGGGGAGGGGCCCGCTCTTCACCGGAGATCCTTACCGTCCGACCGCGTAGGCCTGCATCAGGCGCGGAGTGGCCGCCCCATGGAGCAGCCCGTCCTTGTCGCGACTGGCCGCCACGAGGCGCCCGATGGTCCAGATCGGCATGGTATCGACGTCGTGTCCGCGCGCCCGCAGCTCCTCCAGAACCTCGGGACCGAAACCCTCCTCGGCCGCCAAATGCCCGGGCTTCTGCTCCCGAGGGTAGAAGGAGGAGGGGAAATGTGCCGTGTGCGCCATGGGCAGATCGATGGCCTCCTGCAGGTTGAGGCCGTGATGGGCATGGCGCAGGAAGAGCAGCAGCTGCCACTGCTCCTGCTGGTCGCCGCCCGGAGAGCCGAACACCATGTAGGGTTCCCCGTCCTTCTCGGCGAGCGTTGGGGTGAGGGTAGTGCGCGGCCGCTTGCCCGGCTCCAGGCTCGCCGGAAGCCCTGTCTCCAGCCAGAACATTTGGGCGCGGGAGTTGAGCATGAAGCCCAGCTCAGGGATCACCGGCGAGGATTGCAGCCATCCGCCGGACGGCATGGCGGCGATCATGTTCCCATGCCGGTCGACCACGTCGATATGCACCGTGTCGCCCCGGCGCGCGGAGCGCATGGACGCAAGAGTCGGCTCGCTGCCCATCACCTTGCGGTCCGTGGTGGAGAGTTCGCGCAGAGCCTTCATCATGCGCTCGACCTGCAGCTCATATCCGTCCACATGTCCGGGCCGCAGCTCCAGTGAGGCACGCTCGCCGATCAGCTTGCGCCGCTCGTCCGAATAGGCGTCGGAGAGGAGCGTCTCCATAGGAACCTTCACGAAGTTCGGGTCGCCGTAATAGGCTTCCCGATCTGCGAAGGCGAGCTTCATCGCTTCCACGACCGTGTGGATGAAGGAGGCGCTCGTCGGCCCCATGGACTCCAGGTCGAAGCCCTTGAGAAGAGCCAGCGTCTGGAGGAAGACCGGTCCCTGCCCCCATGGGCGGATCTTGTTGACGCGGTAATTGTGATACTCGTAGGTCTGAGGCGCATCGTAGCTTGCGGACCAGGAGGCCATGTCGTCCGCCGTAATGACGCCACGGTGCCGGGAGCCCGACTGATCCATGACCTCGTGGCTGCGGGCGAAACGGTCGATCGCCTCGGCTACGAAGCCTTTGTAGAAGGCTTCCCGAGCCGCCTCGATTTCCCCTTCGCGGCCGCGGCCTTTCGCTTCGGCTTCCCGAAGGATGCGCTTCCAAGTTTCGGCCAGTTGTGGGTTGCGGAAGAGCTTGCGTGCCTCGGGCACGTTTCCGCCCGGCAGGAAGACGGCAGACGAAGTCGGCCATTCGGTCTCGAAGAAATTCTTGAGGCCTTTGATCGTATCCGACACGCGCGGCAGAAGCGGGTGCCCCTTTTCGGCGTAGTAGATTGCAGGCTCCAGCACCTCGCGCAGGCGCAGGCTGCCATGATCGCGCAGGAGAATCATCCACGCGTCAAAGGCGCCGGGTATAACCGTGGCAAGGAGCCCGTTCCCCGGAATGAGCGACAGTCCCTCGCGCTTGTAATGCTCGATCGTCGCGCCCCTCGGCGCCGTTCCCTGACCGCACAGCACCTCGACCTTCTTGGTCTTCGCGGAATAGAAGACGGCCGGAACCTCGCCGGCGGGGCCGACGAGATGCGGCTCGACGACCTGGAGGACGAAGCCGGATGCAACGCAGGCATCGAACGCGTTGCCGTTCTTCTCGAGCATCGCCATGCCGGCCGCGGAGGCGAGCCAGTGGGTCGACGTGACGATGCCGAAGGTGCCGAGGATTTCAGGCCTTGTCGTGAACATGTGACTGATCCGGTTGAGACATTAGTTTTCGCGAGGGTCCAGGGCATCGCGCAGGCCGTCACCGAGGAGATTGAAGCCGAGCACGATGAGAAAGATGGCGGAGCCGGGGAAGAAGGACATCCATGGCGCCTGTTCCATGAAGTTTTTGGCCGTGTTCAGCATGGATCCCCAGGAGGGGTTCGGGGGCTGCTGCCCGAGGCCGAGGAACGAGAGGCTCGCTTCCGCGATGATGGCGCTGGCGATCGTGAGCGTCGCCTGGACCAGGATCGGCGGAATGACGTTTGGCAGGATGTAGCGCAGAAGGATCCAGAAGTCGGGAAGGCCGATGGCGCGGGCCCCCTCGACGTAATCCTCCGCCTTGACTGATAGCACCTGGCCGCGCGTGAGCCGTATGAAGATCGGCATGGCCGAGAGGCCGATGGCGATCATGGCATTGGTCAGGCTGGGGCCCAGGAAGGCCGCAAGCGCAATGGCGAAAATCAGGAACGGAATGGCCAGCATTGCGTCGGTCGAGCGAGAGATTACGGCATCGATCCATCCGCCGAAATAACCCGAGACGAGGCCGAAGGGCACGCCCAGGAGAACCGCGATGGCCACTGAGACGACGCCTGCCGAGAGGGAGGCTCTGGCTCCCCACACCATGCGCGAAAACACGTCGCGGCCAAGCTCGTCGGTGCCGAACCAGAAGATGGCGGAGGGCGGCTTGCGGATCGTCATGAAGCTCGGCTTCACGGGATCGAACGGCGCCACTAGCGGCGCCACGAGAGCGACCGCCACGAAGAACAGCACGATGATGGCACCGAACAAGGCGCTGCGGTTCTTCAGGAACTTGGCCAGAACGCGGTTGCGCTTCTTGGGAAGCGCAAGGTCTTCCGTGATGGCGAGCGTCATCGGGCGTGCCTCAGGCGGGGATTGGCGAGAACGTAGAGGACGTCTGCAAGCAGGTTCATGAGGATGAAGCCGACGGCCGTACACAGGACGACCCCCTGCACCACCGCGTAGTCACGGTTGAAGACCGCATCCACGATGAGCTTGCCGAAGCCCGGGATCGTAAAGATCTGCTCTGTTAGCACCGCACCGGCGAGGAGCTCGCCGAACAGGAGTGTCGAGAGGGTGATGATGGGCACGAGTGCATTGCGC
>Ga0182741_1000350_pt1 | contig 71009 bp, 71 predicted proteins | sample eDN5th37CBELigOP_FD_128874 | JGI IMG/M metagenome (GOLD analysis project Ga0182741, IMG submission 128874) | Enriched Organic Plus compost microbial communities from Emeryville, California, USA - eDNA 5th pass 37_C BE-Lig OP (version 2) (version 2) ...
CCGGTGCGCGGCGGAACGCGAGATGGCCGGGGCGGCCCGCGAGGCCCTCGCCCGCCATCTCGGCGACGAGGTGAAGATCTCCAACATCGCCAGCGCGAAATACTACGGCCGCGTCCTTGCCGACGTAGTAAATGCGCAGGGACAGGAGGTCTCCGGAAAGCTGCTCTCGGAGGGATTGGCACGCCCCTATTCCGGCGGACGCCGAATTGGCTGGTGTTGACCGGAAGCGGTACAACCGCATGTCCCGTTTCAGCACAGCGGTCCTGTTCGGGACGGATCCCTGCTCGCATTTGAAACAATTTCCCTGCGCCGGTTAACCATTCGCTAACCATGTTCCGGCGCGCGCACTAACGAATTCAGACACTTACTGTCTCGGTACGCCCGTCCGAACTGCTCGCAATGCGTGTGGCGAGTTTCCTGCATTGTCTTGTGTGACCGGAGGGCGGGCCGGTCGCTGCAGGAGGCGGGCAATGTCGGAAGTCACACGGGCGGTGGGCAGATTTTCCGACGATAGGCGCGGCAACCTTGCCGTGGCCGCCGCCTTCTGCAGCTCGGTTTTGGCACTTGGCCTCGGCCTCGGGATCAACACGGTCCAGGCCTACCAGGTGAAGCAGGCACTGCGCGACGCACTCGACGCCGCGGTGACCTCGACGGCGCGTGACATTACGACCGGCGTGATCAAGGAGGCGGATGCGCGAGCCAGCATCGAGCGCTTCCTGATCGCCAACGGCGACACGCGCTTCATGACCACGGACAGCTTCAGGCTGGACAGCATCGTCGTCGACCGGGTGGCGAAGACGGTGGAGGCCACGGCATCGGCCGATGTTGACCTGGCCTTCCGGCTCTTCGGCAACGACGCGCCGCGCGTCGCCGTCGAGTCTGCCGCGGTCTATTCCGACAAGCGCGTCGAGATCGCCATGATGCTCGACGTCACCCAGTCGATGGAGGCCAACACCAGGCAGCGCACCGACAAGATCGGCGACCTGATCGCCGCCGCGACCAACGCGGTGAACCTCGCGATGGACCAGAACCGCGACCCGGGCAATCCGCGGGTCCGCGTCGCGCTGGTGCCCTATGCCGACGCCGTCAACGTCGGCGGGCTGGCATCCGAAACCGTATTCCGGGAGAAGCCGGGGGGCTCCGACCTGCCGCCGGCGCTGGACGCACCTGTCGCGGCCAGCGCCGGTTCGGCAGCGGACAACTGCGCCACCGAGCGCAAGCTGCGCGACGGCGCGGCCGATTTCTCGGACGACGGTCCCTTTGCGATACGGGTCAACAAGCAGGGCAAGGAGTATCTCGCCAAGGTCAATCGCGACGACCGGCTGACGAGCAGCAACTGCCCCAGCGCGCAGCTCATGCCGCTGACGGCGGACCGCGCCAGCCTCGTCTCGTCGATCGCGAACTACAAGGCGGTCGGCGTGACCGCCGGCGCCATCGGCATCCAGTGGACCTACTACATGCTGTCGCCCCGCTGGCGCAGCGCCGTCGCCAATGCCGGCCTCGGCGCGGGCCCGGCCGACTACGCTCCGAACAAGACGGTGAAGGTCGCCATCCTGATGACCGACGGCCAGTTCAACACCGCCTATGCCGGCATCAAGGACGGGCAGGAGTTCCGGAATTCGACCCAGGGTGCACAGAAGTCGTCGGCCTACTCGCAGGAGCTGTGCGACAACATGAAGAAGGACGGCATCCAGATCTTCACGGTCGGCTTCGACCTCAACAACGCCTCCATGACCGCCGATGCGCGCGCCAAGGCCAAGGCGGTGCTGAAGAACTGCGCCTCGCCCGACGTCTCGGCGGTCCGGCACTATTTCGAGGCTTCGACAGGCGAGGAACTCGACGCGGCATTCCGGGAGATCATCTCCAACACCGAGCGCCTGGCGCTGACCAGGTAGCGCATTCAGGTTTCCGTCGAACCCGGGGGTGGGGGGTCGACGAAAAAGGGCCGTCGCTTCAACCGAGGCGACGGCCCTTCCGTGTCTTCGTCCAGCGCGGCCGTCAGCGACGGCACGGAGCCGTCGGCCGCACGGTTTCGCGCTTAGCGGAGAGGCTGCTCCCCGAAAAGGCGATCCGCCGAGGCCACACGCTTGGAACCGAATTCACTCGACATCGGATCACCTCCTTTCGATTGGTTGGACATGTCCATATGATGGGGTCGGTGGCCGTGTTTGACAAGGACATCGCATAAACTGATCGCGGCCGCCGGAACGCCCAATCGAGGGGTACGGGCATGCAAGCAGCAGATCGAACCGTCCGGTTCGTCCGGACGATCGTCCAGTCCCTCGCGCCGGGCTTTGCCGTCAGGCTGTGGACGGGGGAACGGATCGGACCGCCGACCGGCCCGGTGCTCGTGTTGAACGATCCGCAGATCGTACGACGCACCCTCCTGCGCCCGACGCTTTCCACCCTCGTCGAGCTCTGGGCCTCCAAGGCGATCGACGTCGAGGACGGCACGCTGTTCGAGATCTTCGAGCTGCGGACCCCGGGCAGGGTGCGGGAACGCCTGAAGACGCTGCCGCGCCTCGACCTGCTGCGCGACGTGCCGGCGATCCTTATGTCGCGCCCGCCCGCCCCCTCCGCGGCCGGGGACAGCGGTCTCGCCGGCCGCAATCCCTTCGCCAGCGGCTCGGACGCCACGGCGATCCGCCACCACTACGACATCTCCAACGCCTTCTACCGGCTCTTTCTCGACGAGCGCATGGTCTATTCCTGCGGCTACTTCCAGGACTTTTCACACGACATCGACCAGGCCCAGGCCGACAAGCTCGAGCACATCTGCCGCAAGCTGCGCCTGAAGCCCGGCGACCGCCTGCTCGACATCGGCTGCGGCTGGGGTGCCCTGCTGATCCACGCCGCGAAGTACTACGGCGTCATCGGCCACGGCATATCCCTGTCGGAGGAGCAGACCAGGCTGGCGCGCGAACGCGTCGCCGCCGAGGCCCTGCAGGGCCGGATCACCATCGACATCAAGTCCTACACGGAGCTCGATGGCAGGTACGACAAGATCGCCTCGGTCGGCATGTTCGAGCACCTCGGCATCGCCAACCACGCGACCTATTTCAGGACGATCCGCCGCCTGCTGGAGCCCGACGGCATCTATCTCCACCACGCCATCACCAGGCGTACCAAGGGCTCGATGCGCCAGACGCTGCGCAAGGGGACGGAGTACAAGGCGCTGATCAAGTACATCTTCCCCGGCGGCGAGCTCGACACGATCAGCATGACGCTCGGCAACCTCGAGAAGCACGGCTTCCTCGTCTACGACGTGGAGAACCTGCGCGAGCACTATGCCCGCACCTGCCGGCTATGGGCCGAGCGGCTGGCGAAGCGCTTCGACGAGGCGATCGCCGAGGTCGGAGAGCCGCGGGCGCGGCTCTGGCTGCTCTATCTCACCGGCTGCTCGATCACCTTCCAGCGCGGCTCGACGCAAATCTTCCAGACGGTCGCGACGCGGCGCACCGGCGACCTGAGCGGCATGCCGGCGACGCGCGCGGACCTCTATCGCTGAAACAGGCTCACCCGGCCTTGCCGGGCGGCCGCGCGCCGCAAGTGGCGCGCCGGCTCGGGGCTCAGGACGCTTCCGCCTTCCTGTTCTGCCGGTTGGCGATCAGATCCTCGACCACCGACGGATCGGCCAGCGTCGACGTATCGCCCAGCGAGGAGTAGTCATCCTCGGCGATCTTGCGCAGGATGCGGCGCATGATCTTGCCGGAACGGGTCTTGGGCAGGCCGGGCGCGAACTGGATCTTGTCCGGCGTGGCAATGGCGCCGATCTCCTTGCGCACGTGGGCGATCAGCTCCTTGCGCAGTTCTTCCGTGCCCTCCACGCCTGCCATCAGCGTGACGTAGCAGTAGATGCCCTGCCCCTTGATGTCGTGCGGATAGCCCACGACGGCCGCTTCTGAAACTTCGTCGTGCGCCACCAGCGCCGACTCGACTTCCGCCGTGCCCATCCGGTGGCCGGAAACGTTGAGCACGTCATCGACACGGCCGGTGATCCAGTAGTAGCCGTCCGCGTCGCGCCGACAGCCGTCGCCGGTGAAGTACTTGCCCTTGTAGGTCGAGAAATACGTCTGCACGAAGCGATCGTGGTCGCCGTAGACCGTGCGCATCTGTCCCGGCCAGGAGTCGATGATACACAGGTTGCCGTCGGCGACACCTTCGAGCACCCCGCCCTCACCGTCCACGAGCTGCGGCTTGATTCCGAAGAACGGGCGAGTCGCCGAGCCGGCCTTGAGGTCCGTCGCGCCCGGCAGCGGGGTGATCAGGATGCCCCCGGTCTCCGTCTGCCACCAGGTGTCGACGATCGGCACGCGGCCTTCGCCCACAACGTTGAAGTACCACTCCCAGGCTTCCGGATTGATCGGCTCGCCCACCGAGCCGAGCACTTTCAGCGACTTGCGCGAGGTCTTCGTCACATGCGCGTCGCCCGCGCCCATCAGCGCGCGCAGAGCGGTCGGCGCGGTGTAGAAGATGTTGACCTGGTGCTTGTCGATGACCTCCCAGAAACGCGACATGCTGGGATAGTTGGGCACGCCCTCGAACATCAGCGTGGTCGCGCCGTTGGCGAGCGGCCCGTAGACGATGTAGCTGTGGCCCGTCACCCAGCCGACATCCGCCGTGCACCAGTAGATGTCGCCGTCGTGATAGTCGAAGACGTACTGATGCGTCATCGACGCATAGACGATATAGCCGCCTGTGGTATGCAGCACGCCCTTCGGCTTGCCGGTCGAGCCGGAGGTGTAGAGGATGAACAGCGGGTCCTCCGCGTTCATCGGCTCCGGCGGGCAGTCGTCGGCGACGTTCTCGACTTCCTCGTGGTACCAGATGTCGCGGCCCGGGGCCCAGCCGACCTTGGCGCCCGTGCGCTCCACGACCAGCACCTTCTTCACCATGACGAACTGGCGCGCCGCGATGTCGATCGCCTTGTCGGTATTGTCCTTCAGCGGAACCTTCCGGCCGCCGCGCAAGCCCTCGTCGGCGGTGATGACGAAGGTGGATTCACAGTCGACGATGCGCCCCGCCAGTGCGTCCGGCGAGAAGCCGCCGAACACGACCGAATGGACGGCGCCGATGCGCGCGCAGGCGAGCATGGCGTACGTCGCCTCGGGGATCATCGGCATGTAGATGGTGACGCGGTCGCCGCGCTGGACGCCGTGCTGCTTCAGCACGTTCGCCATCCGGCAGACATGCTTGTGCAACTCGCGGTAGGTGATCTTCTTGTCTTCGGAAGGATCATCGCCCTCCCAGATGATCGCGACCTGGTCGCCACGCGTGGCCAGATGCCGGTCGATGCAGTTCGCGGAGATGTTGAGGACGCCGTCCTCGAACCACTTGATCGAGACGTTGCCTTCGAAGGAGGTGTTCTTCACCTTCGTGTAAGGCTTGATCCAGTCTATGCGCTTCCCGTGCTTGCCCCAGAAGGCGTCCGGATCCTCGACGCTTTCCTGGTACCAGGCGAGGTACGTGTCATTGTCGATGAGCGCGCGCTCCTTCCACGCCGGCTGCACCTTGTGGACATGCACTTCGGACACGTTCTCCTACCTCCCTCGTTACATCCCACCCTGCTGTCGCCTTCCGCTTCCGGGAAGCCAGGGCCCCATAGCAAGTCGGCGGCCGGCGCGACATTAGACCTTCGATTCGCGTGGCACCATGCCGCATTTCTAAGCACATGGTGGGGCCGGTTGTCAGCACTCACCCGAGGCGGCTGCCAACACATTGATTTTATGACACATTTGTGACCATTGGCAGGCAATCTTCAGTAGACAGGTAAGAACTCGCGAGCACACTCAGTTGTCGTGAGGTTGAACGCACCCATGGAAGGATGGCCATGCGAGAAACGCCTGAACTGGAATTGATGCTAAAGGGATATGGGCTGACAACGGCAAAGATACTCTACCATTTCCCCGACCACCCGCATCTGCTTCAGACTTACCTTTGGCAGGAATACGACCTCGCCCCGGACTTCCCCGTCCTCTTCAGCTTCATCGATTTCTGGAAGCAGAGCCTGGACGGTCCGATCCACTCGGTCGCTTTCACCCATAAGCGGCTGATCGCGCCAAACGAGTGGCGCAAGATCGACGGAGAAATCGTCCTGCACTAGGGACGCGAGCGCGCGCCGGTCACGAGGAAGACGCCGCTCCTCTCCGGCACCCGGCGATGGAGCGGCGTGGTGTTCGCCTGATCAGGCGCGTTTCACCAGTGCGACGATCACCAGCACGATGATCGCGCCGATCGCCGCTGCGATGATGGCGCCAATGATGCCGCCGCCGAGAGAGATGCCGAGCGCCGGCAAGAGCCAACCGGCAACGATTGCGCCGATAATGCCGAGCACGACGTTGCCGACGAGACCAAATCCCATCCCCTTGACCACGAGGCCGGCGAGCCAGCCTGCGATGCCGCCGACGATGATCCAGACGATGATGGCGGAGAGCACGCTCGTGCCTTCCACGGCTGCATTTTCCATTGCTTCCTCCTTGTCAGGTCACCCGCCGCACCTGCGACGCTTCCACCCGGCGACCGCGCCGTGACGATACGACGAGAGCGCGATTCTTACCAGCGGATACAACCGCCGGGTCTGGAACAGGAGGATGAGCGGGCTCGAAGCCCTATTTGAAGCTGGGAACGATCCAGGGATTCACGGCTATGCCGATCTGACGCCAAGCCTGTGGCGCGTGCTCCCTGCGCACAATGCCCCGTTCGTATGCCGTGCTGGGTTCCGTCGCGGGCTTCGGCCTGCAGTCGCGGTTGCCGGGGCATGTCGAAGCGTCGGCAGCTGCCGAGCCGGTTACCAGAATCCCCATTGCGGCCGAGAAAAGGAGAGGAGCGAGGATACGCATGTGACCAACCTTCGCACAGTGAACTCACTGTAGATCGCGGGGCCGGGCAGCTCAATTCAATTCTCGTACACGTACGAAAAACTTACCAGTTGGTTAATCCGGTGGCGAGACCTTGTTGGGATTCGCTGATGGCAGGCTGGTGATTGCGGCCGCAACGATGCGCCGGACGAACATGCCGTCGTCATTGAACGGCAAGTTCGGAAAGCAGGTAAGCAGATCGACCGCACCATGCACCGTCGCCCACAGGATACCTGCGTGAACCATGGCATCATCCGACAGCCGCCCCGTCTCGATGCAGGCTTCCAGGCGCCTCATCAGCAAGGCGAGCACCGGGTTCTTCAGCGACGGCATGTCTGTCGACCGCAACGCCCGTTCGGGCGCACGGGGCGTGAAGACGATGCGATAGTGCCTGGGATTGGCGAGACCGAACTCGACATATCGGATCAGGAACGCCTCGAGCGCCTCCATCGGGTGGGCCGGCGCATCGGCTTCTATCTCGCGGGCAAGTTCCACGAAGGCATCCTCGGCCAGCGCTGCCAGGATGGCGTCCTTGTCGGGAAAGTAGGAGTAGACCGACATCGGCGCGCATCCGGCGGCAGCCGCCAGTCGACGCATCGTAAGCCCCTCGAACCCCTCCTCGCGGACCAGCCTGTGCGCGACGTCGATCAGGCGCGCGCGGATCTCGCGCTTCTGGCGCTCCCGGTACCCGCCCCTGCGTTCCGTCTGGCTGCTCATCGAGCGTCGGCTAGGGCGAACGACCCACGACGCTCGGGATCGAGCGTGAAGAGCTCCTGCGCACGACCAACCCCGCGCAGGGCATATCGGCCAACAGACACCAGCAACTCGCGATCCGCGTCGGACAGCGCGTCGCGGAATGCGCTGGAGAACAGCACGTCGCGCCCGGCCGAGGCGCACATGCTGCCGATCCGGCTTGCTTCGTTCACGGCCTGGCCGACGACCGTGAAGTCCAGCCGTTCCTGGCTGCCGACATTGCCGTAGAAGACATCGCCGAGATGCAGGCCAAGGTAGACATCCGCCGTCGGCGCGCCCTCCGCCTGCCTGCGCTCATGCAGCGCAGCCAGCCGCCGGCGCATGTCGGCTTCGGCACGCATGGCGGCATGGCAGGCCACGCTGGGGTCATCTCCTCCGAAGATGGCGAGAACGCCGTCCCCGATGAGTTTCAACACGTCCCCTCCGGCCTTCCGGATTGCGGTAATCACCACGTCGGCATGGTCGTTGAGGAACGGGATCAACTCGTCACTCTCCATGGCCTCCGACAGCGCCGTGAAGCCTTTCAGGTCCGAGTACCACAGCACGGCGTTGATCTTGTCGACCTGGCCGCGGGAGATCCGGCCCTGCAGCACCCGCTGTCCCGGATCGTGGCCGAGATAGGCTTCCACCAGAGCTTCCGAGACGCGTACGAGAGAAGTGGTCTTGATCGCAAGCCCGAGGATCGGCGTCAGGAAGCGCAGCGCCTCGATGTCGGCGTCGCTGAACCCGCCGGGCTGCGCCGTGGTCCAGCGCGCGGCGAAATTGTCCATCTCGCCCACCACGGCATTGGCGGCGAAACGGTGGACGATGGCGAGGTAGTCGGTCTGGCCGGCTTCGGCGAGCTCGGCGACAAAGTCGAATTCAGCCGTTTCGCCAGCATGGAACCGGTAGCGCAGCTCCCCGCCGCCCGCCTGGAGAAGGTGATAGAAGGGGCTGTTCTGCCAGCTTTCGATCCTGCCGATGTCGTCATTGCGCCGGAACTCCAGCAGTGACGGCTCGTCGGCATCGTCCTCGCGCCAGCGAAAGCCGCGCCCCTCATAGACGGGATGCAGCGTGTCGATGATGACGATGGCACGGCCCATGGCCAGCCCTGCGGCGCAGCACCGTTCGCAGAACCCGCGCAGCAGCGCCACCTCGTCTTCGCCGCGAAGCCCCGTCGTGGAGAGCCAGGCTGCGATGTTACGGACGGCCTCTGCCTGCATCGTCGCGCCTCCTTTGTCAGCGAATGTGGAGGACGATGCCTACTCCTGCAAGGTTCGGCGCCGACGCTGCCCGAGCAGCCGCTCAGTGCAGGACCAGCAGGTCGTTCGACGAGAAGCTGATCGAAGCCTGGTCGCCCACGACCGGCGGCGGCGTCGAGGAATTGTTGAAGGTGTCGAGCGAGATCATTCCCTTGCCGAAACCGACCCGGATGCGGATGACAGAACCGAGGAAATGCACCTCGGAGATGCGCCCGCCCAGCTCCGCGTCGTGGCCCGGGCGGGGCCCGAGCGCGATCGCCTCGGGGCGAAGGGCAAGCGATACGGCATCGCCGTTGCGCGAACCGTTCAGCTTGTTGCCGACAACGATCTCCTGCGTGTCGACCTTGACCTTGCCGGCGGAGGCATCACTGACCACGCCCTCGAGCACGTTCAGCGTGCCGACGAAATTGGCCACGAACTTCGTCGCCGGCCGGTTGTAGATTTCGTAGGGGGTGCCGACCTGCTCGGCCTTGCCGCCATACATGACGACGATGCGGTCCGAGATGGAAAGCGCCTCTTCCTGGTCGTGCGTGACGAAGATGGTGGTGATGCCGAGGTTGCGCTGGATCGACCGGATCTCGTCGCGCAGCGACACGCGCACCTTGGCGTCGAGCGCCGAGAGCGGCTCGTCGAGCAGCAGCAGCTTCGGCCGGGGCGCCAGCGCGCGGGCCAGCGCCACGCGCTGCTGCTGGCCGCCGGAGAGCTGGTAGGGGTAGCGGTCGCCGAACTCCGGCAGCTTGATGAGCGACAGCATCTCGGCGACGCGCTTGTCCATCTCGGCCTTAGGCACCCCGGCAACCTTGAGGCCGAAGGCGACGTTCTGCGCCACCGTCAGGTTGGGAAACAGCGCGTAGGCCTGGAACACCATGCCGATGTTGCGCTGGTTCGGCTTCAGCCGCGTGACGTCCTTCCCGCCGACCGAGATTGCCCCGGCCGAAGGCTGCTCGAAGCCCGCCACCATGCGAAGAACCGTGGTCTTGCCGCAGCCCGACGGTCCGAGGAACGAGACGAACTCACCGGTCGAAACGTCGAGGTTGAAGTCTTGGACGACGGTTGTCGTTCCGAAGGACTTTCGCAGGTTCTGGATGCTCAGGAAGGTGTCGGCCATGGCTGTCTCGGATCAATTCGGTTGGTTAGCCGATTTCGGAGCGAACCGGGCAAGCACCTGGATGACCGACATGCAGCCCCAGGTGATGATGAAGGCGATGATGGCGAGCGCGGCCGGCTCGTAGGCACGGTTGGCGCCGATGAGCTGCATGTAGGGACCGAAGGCAGGGCGATTGAGCAGGCTGGCGAGCGTGAACTCGCCGATCACGATCGCGAAGGTGAGGAAGGCGCCCGACAGGACGGAAATCAGCACGTTGGGCAGGATGATCCGGGCGACGATGGTGGTCCACCCTGCGCCGAGGATCTGCGCCGCTTCGGTCAGCGTCCTGACATCGATCGTCCGTAACCCGGTATCCACCGCGCGATACATGTATGGCAGCGCCAGCGTCGCATACCCGATGACCAGCAGGGCGTCCGTTCCGCGGGCCGTGGCCAGGAACGGCAGCGGCGAGGACGAGCCGTACATCCGAATGTAGCCGAATACGATCACGATCGCCGGAATGATCAGCGGCAGCAGCGTGACGAACTCGACGACGGGTCGCAGTTGCGGCATGCGCAGCCGGATCCAGTAGGCGGTTGGCACGACGATCAGCACGCCGAGGATGATCGTGAGGACCGCCACGACCGCCGAATAGGTGAAGGTGGCCTGGAACCGCGGGTCGCCGAAGACGACCTTGTATGCTTCGAAAGAATACTCGCCGCGCTTCATCCTGAGCGAAAACTCGAATGTAGCAATCAGCGGAATGAAGAAATAGCAGGCGCCGAGGACGAAGGTCACCCAGGCCCAGAAGCGGCCGCTCCTCATTTGAGCCACCTTTCGCTGCGCACCCGGAACCAGATGTAGAAGACGTTGGCGATACCGGTGATGACGATCATGCCGAAGGCCAGCGCGTAGCCGAGATTGGGGTTGTGCAGAACGTCGCCGCGCATCTGCGCATAGAGCTTGATCGGCACGATGCTGAGCGAGGAACCGGTGAAGGCATAGGCTGTGGCAATGGCTCCGAAGGCATTGGCGAACAGCAGGATCACGGTGCCCAGGAAGCTCGGCCACAACACCGGGATGACCACCATGCGCCAGTACTGCCAGGTGGTCGCACCGAGCGTCGCCGCGGCTTCACCCCATTCCTTCTTCAGCCCGTCGATGGCTGGCGTAATGATGACGATCATCAACGGGATCTGGAAATAGAGATAGACGACGATGAGGCCCCAGGACGTGAGGATGTTGAAGCCCATCCCGTAGATGTTCAGCCCGAACAGGTCGCGCATCAGGATGGTCACCAGTCCAAGGCGGCCGAGGGTGGCGAGGAAGGCGAAAGCAAGCGGCACGCCGGCAAAATTCGAGGCCACACCCGAGAACGTCATCGTGGCCGAGCGAACCCATGACGGCAGCCCGCCGCGCACGATGGCGACCGCCAGGGCGAGCCCGAAGATGGCGCCCAGGGTGGCCGACCAGAAGCTGATCTTGATCGAAACCCAGTAGGAGTTGCGGATCGACGCATCGAGGAAGAGCTGGGCGATGTTGTCCAGCGTGTATTCCCCCTGCGCGTTCTGGAACGCCCCGACGACGAGGTAGAGTGTCGGAAGGATCAGGAACAGCAGTGCGAACAGGAAGAAGGGCGCAACACCCAGCCACTGCATGGGCAAGGCAAATCGGCTGCCGCCCGTGACGGGCGCAGCTACAGTCGACGGCGAGTGAGCTGTTGAGGACATCGGCGCCACCGGAAACGGATCGGGCGACCTGAGCCGCCCGATCCTTGATCTTGTTACTCGACGTTCGCGCCGACCACGGCGTCCCAGTTCTTGGTGATGACTTCCTTCGCGGCCGCCTGCTCGTCCAGCGTCGGGAACACGGCAGCCTCGTAGGCCGATGCCGGCGGCAGCTTGTCGAGCAGGTCCTGCGGGATCACGCCGCGCTTGGCGAGATCGTTGAACCGGATCGGATGGCAGTAGCCCTTCAGCCAGCCGAGCTGGCCCTCGTCGGAGTAGAGATACTCCATCCACAGCTTCGCGGCGTTCGGGTGCGGCGCATAGGCGCTGATGGCCTGGATGTAGACGCCGGCAACGACGCCGGTCTTCGGAACGACGACCTCAACCGGCGGGTTGCCGTTCAACGTGTCGCGGCCGCCCAGAGCGTTGTAGTCCCAGGTGATGAGGATCGGGGTCTGGCCCTGCGCGAGCGTCGCCGACTTGCCGATCACCGGCACGAAGTTGCCCTTGGCGTTGAGTTCCTTGAAGAAGTCGAGGCCGGCAGTGCCGCCGGCTTCACCCGCCGCGGCGCCCTTGGACAGGCCCGCCGCATAGACGCCCAGGATCGCCTGGTTCGACGCGCGCGGATCGCCGGCGAGCGCCACCGAGTTGGCGTACTCGTCCTTGAGCAGGTCGGCCCAGTCGGTGGGCGTGTTCTGGATCAGGTCCTTGTTCACCTCGAAGGCGAGCACGCCGTAGTAGTCGCCGTACCAGTATCCCTCGGGATCCTTGGCGTTGTCGGGGATCGAATCCCAGGTGGAGACCTTGTAGGGCTGGATCAGGCCGTCGGCCTTGGCGGCCGGGCCGTAGGACAGACCCACGTCGATCACGTCGGGCGCCTGCGGTCCCTTGTTGTCCTTGTTGGCCTTGATCGCCTCGATCTCGTCGCTCGAACCGGCGTCAGGGTTGAGTTCGTTGATGGTGATCTCCGGGTACTTGGCCTTGAAGCCCTCGATCACCTCGCCATATCCGCACCAGTCGTGCGGGAGCGCGATGGTGGTGAGCTGCCCCTCGGCCTTCGCGGCGGCCTCCAGTTCCGACAGATCCTGCGCTGCGACGATGGCCGTGGTCGCCATCAGCGAGGCGGCCATGAGGGAAAGCACCTTTCCCGTGGTAGCGAACATTTGTTTTCTCCGTTGAGTTGACGCCGGTCGACGCCCCGAATGCGGTTATTCTTATCCTGTGACAGTCCGATGAAGCGACCGTACCCCCTTGAGGCAAGGGAAAGATAAGCCGGTTTTTCGCGCCGGAGCAATTCCCGCTAAGGATGATTTTCCGGCTAAGGGACTGACCGATGTGTCGCCGGCGCAGGAAGCCCGCGCCGGCGGGCTGTTTTTTCCTCAGAGGCGGCCTTCGATGACAGCGTCGAGCATCGCCGCAGCGGCCTCCTTCGTCACCTCGATCGGGTTGCCGCCCGCGGTCGGATCGACCACCGCCATGTCGACGACGAGGCTGCGACGCGCGGCATCCAGGGTCTCGCCCTTGAGCAGTTCGGTCAGCGTATGCGGCACGCCGAGCTTGCGGCGCAGGTCGAGGATCGCGGCGGCAAAGCCGTCGAACCCGCCCTCGATCCCGCAATAGGCGGCGAGCCGGTTGATACGCTCCTCGATCGCCGGGCGATTGAAGGCCAGGACATAGGGCATGAACACCGCGTTGGTCATGCCGTGATGGGTGTCGTAGAGAGCGCCGATCGGGTGCGACAGCGAATGGATGGCGCCGAGGCCCTTCTGGAACGCCGTGGCGCCCATCGCCGCAGCGCTCATCATGTGCGCGCGGGCCACCAGGTCATTGCCGTTCGCGAAGGCCTTCGGCAGGTTCTCCAGAACCAGCCGCACGCCCTCGACGCCGATGCCGTCGGCCATCGGATGGTATCCCGGCGCGCAATAGGCTTCCAGGCAGTGCGCCAGCGCATCCATGCCCGTGCCGGCGGTGATGAAGGGCGGCATGCCGGCGGTCAGCTCCGGATCGGCGATGACGATGGCCGGCAGCATTTTCGGGTGGAAGATCACCTTCTTGGTGTGGCTCGCCTCATGGGTGAGGACGCCGGCGCGGCCGACTTCCGAACCGGTACCGGCCGTCGTCGGCACGGCAACGATCGGCGCGATCACGGAAGCGTCTGCCCGGGTCCACCAGTCGCCGATATCCTCGAAGTCCCACACCGGCCGGGTCTGCCGGGCCTGGAATGCGATCAGCTTGCCAAGATCCAGCGCCGAACCGCCGCCGAAGGCGATGACGCCGTCATGGTCGCCCTTCTGGAAGACCTCGATGCCGGCGGTCAGGTTCGATTCCACCGGGTTCGGCTTCACGTCGGAGAACACGGAATAGGTCACGCCCGCATCGTCAAGCAGCTTCAGCGTGGAGGCCACGACCGGGAGCTTGGCCAGGCCCGGGTCGGTCACGAAGAGCGGACGCTTCATGCCGACCGCTTCCAGAACCTCCGGCAGCTCCTTGATTCGCCCGGCGCCGAAACGGACTGTTGTCGGGTAATTCCATCTTGAAACGAGCGTGGTCATATCGTCAGTTCCGGTGTGCGGGACAAGGTTGGCAGACCCCGCCGGGGCCCGCGGGACAGGAAGAGGCGCCGCATCTTCCCTGCCTGACTGTTAGTGCATGGGAGGCTGCTGCGCTAGGTGGCGGCGCTTTGTACCGGCTTGCCGCCAGCGGGTGGCCTTACGGCTTGCGAGGATGACCTCGGCCGCCGCCGCCGCGGCGTCTGCCGATTCCGTTTGCACTGCAGCATATTTTCGAATTTAACGTCGCCAGACGACAGCCTTTCCTGCGGAGCCCGCCCTTGCCGATCACCAAGATCCTCGTCGCCAACCGCTCGGAAATTGCTATCCGCGTGTTCCGGGCAGCAAGCGAATTGGGGCTGAGGACCGTCGCGATCTGGGCGGAGGAGGACAAGTACTCGCTCCACCGCTTCAAGGCGGACGAGAGTTACCAGGTCGGACGCGGCCCGCATCTGGAACGCGATCTCGGACCGATCGAAAGCTACCTGTCGATCGACGAGGTGCTGCGCGTCGCGAAGCTGTCCGGCGCCGACGCCATCCATCCCGGCTACGGGCTGCTGTCGGAAAGCCCCGAATTCGCCGAGGCTTGCGCCAAGGCGGGCATCACCTTCATCGGGCCGAAGCCCGAAACGATGCGCCGCCTCGGCAACAAGGTCGCCGCCCGCAACCTCGCCATCGAGGTCGGCGTCCCGGTCGTGCCTGCCACCGACCCGCTGCCGGACGATCCCGACACGATCAGGAAGCTCGCCGCCGAGATCGGCTACCCGGTGATGCTCAAGGCTTCCTGGGGCGGCGGCGGACGCGGCATGCGCGCCATCCGCAGCGAGGCGGACCTTATGCGCGAGGTCACCGAAGGCAAGCGCGAGGCCAAGGCCGCCTTCGGCAAGGACGAGGTCTACCTCGAAAAGCTGATCGAGCGGGCCCGCCACGTCGAGGTGCAGATCCTGGGCGACACCCACGGCAACGTCGTGCACCTGTTCGAGCGCGACTGCTCCATCCAGCGCCGCAACCAGAAGGTCGTGGAGCGGGCTCCAGCCCCCTACCTGTCCGACGAGCTGCGCGAGGAACTTTGCGGCTACGCGCTGAAGATTGCGCGCGAGACGAATTACATCGGCGCCGGCACCGTCGAGTTCCTGCAGGACGCCGACACCGGCAAGTTCTACTTCATCGAGGTCAACCCGCGCATCCAGGTGGAGCACACCGTCACCGAGCAGGTGACAGGCATCGACATCGTCAAGGCGCAGATCCACATCCTCGACGGTTTTGCCATCGGCACCCCCGAATCGGGCGTTCCGGCGCAGGCCGACATCAGGCTTAACGGCCATGCCCTGCAGTGCCGCATCACCACCGAGGACCCGGAACAGAACTTCATCCCGGACTACGGCCGCATCACCGCCTACCGCGGCGCGACCGGCTTCGGCATCCGCCTCGACGGCGGCACCGCCTATTCGGGCGCGGTCATCACCCGCTACTACGACCCCCTGCTCGAGAAGGTGACGGCCTGGGCCCCGACGCCGCTGGAGGCGATCCAGCGCATGGACCGGGCGCTGCGCGAGTTCCGCATCCGCGGCGTGGCCACGAACCTCACTTTCCTGGAAGCGATCATCAACCACCCCGCCTTCCGCGACGCTTCCTACACGACGCGCTTCATCGACTCGACGCCGGAACTGTTCGCGCAGGTGAAGCGGCAGGACCGCGCCACCAAGCTGCTCAATTACCTCGCCGACGTCAGCGTCAACGGCCACCCCGAGACGCGCGGCCGTCCGGCCCCGGACCCGGACGCCGCCCCGCCGGTCGTGCCCTATCTCGACGGAGAGATTCCGGCGGGCTCCAAGCAGCGCTTCGACCAACTCGGCCCGGAGAAGTTTGCGCAGTGGATGCGCGCCGAAAAGCAGGTGCTGTTCACCGACACCACCATGCGCGACGGCCACCAGTCGCTGCTGGCCACCCGCATGCGCACCTACGACATCGCGCGGATCGCCGGCGTCTACGCCCGCGCCCTGCCGCAATTGCTGTCGCTCGAGTGCTGGGGCGGAGCGACCTTCGACGTCGCCATGCGCTTCCTGACGGAGGACCCGTGGGAACGGCTGGCGCTCATCCGCGAGGCCGCGCCCAACCTTCTGCTGCAGATGCTGCTGCGCGGCGCCAACGGTGTCGGCTACACCAACTATCCCGACAATGTCGTCCAGCACTTCGTGAAGCAGGCGGCGGCCGGCGGTGTCGACCTTTTCCGTGTCTTCGACTGCCTGAACTGGGTCGAGAACATGCGCGTCGCCATGGACGCGGTGGTCGCAGAGGGCAAGCTCTGCGAGGCGGCCATGTGCTACACGGGCGACATCCTCGACCCGTCCCGCGCCAAGTACGACCTCAAGTACTATGTCGGCCTGGCCAAGGAACTCGAGAAGGCCGGCGCGCACATCATCGCGGTCAAGGACATGGCCGGCCTCCTGAAGCCGGCGGCCGCCCGCGTCCTGTTCAAGGCGCTGCGCGAGGAAACCGACCTTCCGATCCATTTCCACACCCACGACACCTCCGGCCTTTCGGCCGCGACCGTTCTGGCGGCGGTCGACAGCGGCGTCGATGCCGTCGATGCGGCGATGGATTCCTTCTCCGGCAACACCTCGCAGCCCTGCCTGGGGTCGCTGGCCGAGGCGCTGAAGGGCAGCGATCGCGACCCCGGCCTCGATACCCAGTGGATTCGCAAGATCTCCTTCTACTGGGAGGCCGTGCGCAACCAGTATGCGGCCTTCGAGAGCGACCTGAAGGGGCCGGCCTCGGAGGTCTACCTGCACGAAATGCCGGGCGGGCAGTTCACCAACCTCAAGGAACAGGCACGCAGCCTCGGGCTGGAGACGCGCTGGCATGAGGTCGCGCAGGCCTATCACGACGTCAACCTGATGTTCGGCGACATCGTGAAGGTGACCCCCTCCTCCAAGGTGGTCGGCGACATGGCGCTGATGATGGTGAGCCAGGACCTCACCGTCGCCGATGTCGAGAACCCCGCCAAGGACATCGCCTTCCCCGACTCGGTCGTATCCATGCTGCGCGGTGACCTTGGCCAGTCGCCGGGCGGCTGGCCGGAGAAGCTGCAGAAGAAGGTGCTGAAGGGCGAGGAGCCGATCACGGTGCGGCCGGGCTCGCTCCTCAAGCCGGCCGACCTGCAGGCAAGCCGCAAGGAGATCGAGGAGAAGCTCGGCCGCAAGCTTTCCGAATACGAGTTCGCGTCCTGGCTGATGTATCCGAAGGTCTTCACCGACTTCGCCGCCGCCCAGGAGTCTTACGGCCCGGTCAGTGTCCTGCCGACGCCCACCTATTTCTACGGCATGAAGACCGAGGATGAGATCCTGGTCGACATCGAGAAGGGCAAGACGCTTGTCGTGCGCTGCCTGGGCATCGGCGAAACCAATGACAAGGGCATGGTGACCGTGTTCTTCGAGCTGAACGGCCAGCCTCGTCGCGTGAAGGTGCCGAACCGCAGGGCCGGCGCCTCCGCGACTGCGGCGCGCCGCAAGGCGGAAGCCGGCAACGATGCGCATGTGGGCGCCCCGATGCCGGGCGTGGTCTCGACCCTCGCCGTCGCCGCCGGGCAGGCGGTGAAGGCAGGCGACGTGCTGCTCTCCATCGAGGCCATGAAGATGGAGACCGCCCTGCACGCCGAGCGGGACGGTACGATCGCGGAAGTCCTGGTGCGCGCCGGCGACCAGATCGACGCGAAGGATCTGCTGGTCGTGTACGGCTAGACCGCGAACCGGGAATACCGATGCCGATCGTGACGGCTGGTCACAGCATCACCCCTCGCCGTGCCTTGACTGCCGATTGAACCGATCTAATGTCCGCCGCTTTCGCCGGGCGGAGACTCATGGACGCAAAAAGCTATCAGCATGCCGCGCGGAACGCCCGATGGGCTGTGGCTGCAATCTTTCTCGTCAACGGCTTCATGGTGGGAAGCTGGGCGCCGCAGATCCCCCTGGTACTGACCCGCCTCGGCATCACCGAGTCGACCCTCGGCCTGCTGATCCTATGCTTCGGGATCGGCGCCCTGGTAAGCATGCCCTGGTGCGGCTGGCTGATGGGTCGGTTCGGCGAGCGTGCGGTGCTGCGGGTGGTCGCCGTGCTGCAGGGCATCGGCCTTCTGCTGGTGGTGCTGTCTCCCACCGTGCCTGTTACTGCGGTCGCCATGCTGGTTTTCGGCGCTCTCGTAGGCTGCACCGATGTGGCGATGAACGCGGCAACCATCACGGTCGAGCGCAGTCTCGCCAAGGCCGTGATGTCGTCCATGCACGGCTTCTGGAGCCTCGGAGGCTTCCTCGGTGGAGCGATGGGCGGCCTGGCGCTCGAGTGGCTCGGACCCGTGGGGCAGGCCATCGCAGTCGGCGTCCTGGCCGTTGCCATCAGCGTAGCCGCGGTTCCGCATCTCCTGCCGGCCGTCCGCGCGGAAACGCAGACGCCAAAGCGCGGCCTGTCCATGCCAACCAATCCGACCGCCTATCTGCTGGGGTTGATGTCACTCTTCCTGTTCGCGGCGGAGGGCTCGGTGCTGGATTGGGGCGCGCTTTACATGAGCAACGAGCGCGGCGCCGATCTCTCCATCGCCGGCCTGGCCTACGCCTTCTTCGCCGGCGCCATGGCGTTCATGCGCTTCGTCGGCGACGGCCTGCGGAACCGTTTCGGGGCCGTCCCCACCCTGCGCGGCTGCAGCATCATCGCCGCCGTCGCGATGGCGGCGGCCGCATTGGCGCCGCACCCCCTGCTCGTGATTGCGGCTTTCACGATCAGCGGGCTGGGCGTGGCGAACACCGTGCCCATCATCTTTTCGGCGGCCGGGAACCTGCCCGGCGTGTCCTCTGGTGCCGGGATGAGCGTCGCAACCACGATGGGTTACACCGGCATCCTGATGGCGCCGTCGGTGATCGGCTTCGTGGCGGAAAGAACCGGCTTCACCCCGGTCTTCCTCGGCATGGCGGCCCTGATCTTCATGGTGTTCCTGATGTCTGGTCTCGCGCGAACCGGCGACTATCGCCACCCGAACGCGGAGTAGCGTCGCGGCTCAGACCCTGCCCATCAGCAGCAGGATGAGCAGCACGACCAGGATGACGCCCACGATACCTGACGGCCCGTAGCCCCAGGACCGCGAATGCGGCCACGCCGGAATGGCGCCTATGAGGATCAGGATGAGAATGATGATGAGAACAGTCGTCAGCGTCATGTAGTCCCTCCTGATCCGAAGCTCGTGCCGATAATGCACCAGCTCCGGAGCAGTTCCACCGCAGGTGCGCAACGCACCCGCAGCACGGTTCGGTAAACGCTATTCCGCCGCCTTTGGATAGTTGACCGCTCCCACCGGCGCGTTCGCGGGCGCGGACACATCCGGCTTCGCTCCGCGGCGGAACAGTCGCGCAAGCAGCCCTCGCTCGCCTTCCTTGCGCTTGTCGCGGGTGAACACCATCAGCATCGACGGCGTCACCACCAGCGTCAGCACGGTGGCGAAGGACAGGCCGAAGACGATCGCAGCCGACAGTGAGATCCACCATTGCGTCGACGGCGCATTGATCGTCGTCTCGTGGTGGAAGATCTCCAGTCCCAGCCCGAAGGCGATCGGCAGCACGCCGAGGATCGCCGACAACGCAGTCAGCACCACCGGCCGCGCCCGCTCACGGCAGGTCTGCAGCACCGCGTCCATCTTGTTCCACCCCTCGCGGCGAAGCCGGTCATAGGTGTCGATGAGCACGATGTTGTTGTTCACCACCACGCCCGCCAGGGCGATGACCCCGATGCCCGACATGACGATGCCGAACGTCTGGCGTGTGATCAGCAGCCCGAGGAACACCCCGATCGTCGACATGACCACGCAGGACAGCACCAGCCAGACGCTGGTGAATTTGTTGAATTGCGCCAGGAGCACGATGAAGATGAGGAAGATCGCCGCGCCGAACGCTTTCGTGAGGAAGTCGGCCGCAGCCTTGGACTCCTCGTCCTCGCCCGCCAGCTTCCAGCGGATGCCAGGCAGGTCCATCTGGCTCATCTTCTCGTTGACCTGGGCCTGCGCGACCGCTGGCTGGACGTCGCTCGTCAGGTTTGCCTGCACCACGATTGTCCGCTCGCCGTTGATGCGGTTCAGGATGGACGTGCGCTGCTCGGGCTTGCGGCTGACGAAGTTGGAGATCGGGATCGAGCCCTTTGCCGTTTCCAGCCGAAGCTGGTCCAGCGTCGCAAGCGTGCGGCGGTCCTCCGGCAGGCGCAGCCTGATGTCGACCGCATCGTCCACCCCGGCCGGCCGATACTCCGAGAGCTTCAACCCGTTCGTCACGAGCTGGACCACGGTGCCAACGGAGGCAGGCCCCACACCGAACTGCGCGGCCTTGGCGCGATCGACGTTGAGCGCCCAGTCGACGCCGGGCGGCGGCAGCCCGTCACTGACGTCGATAACCCCCGGAATGGTCTTCAGCATGGCCGCGACCTCGCGGGCCTTGTCGTCGAGCCCCTCGGGATCGGCCGCTGACAGCCGCACCTGGATCGGCTTGCCGGTCGGCGGGCCGGCATCCGGCACGCGCACCTCGATGTCGACGCCCGGCATGCCGGCCATGGCCTCGCGAAGGTCCGACAGGATGTCCTTGGCAGACTTGCGTTCCCGCCAGTCGGTGAATTCGTACTGGATGACCCCGACGACGTCCTCGTCCACCTCGGACCCGCCACCGCGCGACTTGCCTGCGCGCGTGTAGACCGACTTCAGGCCCGGCCATCCGAGAATGCGCTCCTCAGCCATCCGCGTCGCCAGGTCCATCTCGGCGAGAGAAAGGTTTCCGCGCGCGTGCACGTAGAGCAGACCGTAGTCAGGCTCCACGTCGGGGAAGAATTCGACGCCAGCACCCCACTTCGAATAGGCTACCTGCACGCCGACCAGCAGCGCCACGGTCAGCACCAGGACGGTCTTGGGGAACCGCACCGCCGTCTTGACGATGCTCATGTAGAGCCCGTCCTTGCCGTGGTGCTCGGGCTCGGACGGCGCCCTTGCGAACATCGCCCCGAGCGTGGGTGTGAAGACGAGCGCGTAGAGCATGGAGGCGCCGAGCGTCACGATGAGCGTCAGCGGCAGGTACTTCATGAACTCGCCGACGATTCCCGGCCAGAACAGGAGCGGCGAGAACGCGGCGATGCGGGTCAGCGTGGCGGCCGTGACCGGCCCCGCCATGCGCTTCGCCGCGAGTGCGTAGGCCTCCTCCTTGCCCATGCCCTCCGACATGCGCCGTTCCGCGAACTCGGTGACGATGATGGCGTCATCGACCAGCATGCCGACCGCGAGGATGAGGCTGAACAGCACCACCATGTTGATGGTGAAGCCCATCAGCGCCAGCAGCAGGATGCCGATCAGGAACGACGTGGGGATCGCCAGGCCGATGAGCAGCGACGCGCGCCCGGAGAGCGCGTAGAGCACGACGATGAACACCAGGATGACCGCGATCATCACGTGGTTCTGCAAGTCGCCCAGCATCTGCCGGATCATCGTCGACTTGTCCTGGCTGTAGGTGACGACCGAGCCTTCCGGCAGCGTCTTGGCGAACTCGTCCGCGACGGCCTTCACGGCATCGACGGTTTCGATGAGGTTGGCGCCCGTGCGCTTCTTCACCTCGATGGCGATTGCCGGCTTGCCGTCGAGACGCGTGATCGTCTCCGCGTCCTTGAAGGTGGAGCGGATCGTGGCGAGATCGCCGGCGCGCACAACGGCATTCGGCCCCGCCACCACCGGCAGGTCGGCGATGTCGTCATAGGTCTCGATCAGCGCCGGGACCTTCACGGCGTAGCGTCCCTGCGCGCCCTCCAGGTTGCCTGCCGCCACCAGGCTGTTGTTCTGAGTGACGGCCTGGATCAGCCCGCTGAGCTGCATGCCGTAGGAAGACAGCTTCATCGGGTCGACGATGATTTCGACGAGGTCGTCGCGCGCGCCCTGAAGCACTGCCTCCAGCACGCCCGGAACTTCCTCGATACGGTCGCGCAGCTCGCGCGCCGCCACCGTCAGCGCGCGCTCCGGCACATTGCCGGAAAGCGTGACGACCAGGACCGGGAATTCCGAAAGGTTCACCTCGTTGACGGTCGGTTCCTCCGCGCCTTGCGGCAGGTCGCGCTTGGCGTCCTGCACCTTGGCGCGCACGTCCTCGAGCGCCGTCGACAGGTCGGCGCCGGCGTTGAACTCGACCAGCACGTAGCCACCGCCCTGATAGGCGGCCGAACGCATCTCCTTGACGTTGGAAAGGCTCTTCATCCGCGACTCGATCGGCCGCAGCAGCAGCCGCTCGGAATCCTCGGGCGAGATGCCCTGGTAGAGGAGGCTCACATAGATGATCGGGATCTGGATATCAGGCTCGGCTTCCTTCGGCACCGACTGGTAGGCGAACGCCCCGGCGATGAGGAAGAACACCATGACGGCCAGCGTCAGGCGAGCATTGCGGATGGCGATGCCGACAATGTCCATGGCGTGGGTTCCGGTTGCGGGGCGGCCCTATTGCGTCTGGGTCGTTTCGAGGCCGACGAGCTTGCGCAGGAGTTCCGGATCGGCGTCCGTGGGTTTCACCGTATCCCCCTCGGTGACGAGGTCCTGTCCGGCAACGATGACGCGCGCGTCCTTCGGGATGCCGCCGAGGACGAGGCCGTTGGGCAGGTCGTCGACGATGTCGATGGGGAAGAACGCAACCTTGTTCTGCGGATCGACCGCTCTTATCCCGAGGTCTCCGCTGTTCGACAGCGTCACCACCGAGCGCGGCAGGATGACGGCATCGGTGGGCGGCGCGCGCAGAGTGATTTCGGCGGTCATGCCGGCGGGCAGCTCCTTGCTCTCGTTCGGGATCGCCACTTCGATGCGGAAGGTGCGGGTATTCTGAGACGCGTCACGGCTGATGTAGCGCAGTGTGCCCTTGACCTCCGTGCCGTCCACGAGCCGGATGTCGGCATCGCTACCCACGCGCAGATATTTCAGGTCCCGCTCGCTCACCTCGCCGATGGCGAGAAGTGGATCGAGATTGATCAGCGTGGCCACCTCACCGCCCGCCATGATGGAGCTGCCCCGCTCCACGGGCACGCGGTCGATGACCCCGTTGAACGGCGCGTAGATCTCCTGGCGCGCGAGCTCCGCCTTGGCGCTCTCCAGCTGCGCTTCCGCGGCGGCGAGGGCCGCGCGGGCCTGGTCGACCTGCAGCTTCGGGGCGTTGCCCCCGCCGGCCAGCCGCTCGGCCGCATCGGCCTCGGCCTTGCGCTGCTTCACCATGGTCTCTGCCATGTGGACCGCGGCCTGCTTGTCCTCGGTGTCGAGACGCATGATCAGGTCGCCGCGGTTGACGTGCTCGCCCTCCTTGACCTTGAGCTCCTTGATGACCCCCATCACGCGCACGGCGAGAGTCGCCCGTTTCTCTGCCTCGGTCTGTCCGGAGATGCGGATGGCGCGGGCGTGGTCCACGCGTGGCGGCGTGATGACCGCCACCGTGCGCAGCACCGGCGGCGGCACAACTTCCGCAGCCTTGCGCGCAGCCGCCTCGTCGGCAGCGCTGCCGACCGAGGAGAACTCGCCCGTTGCCGTCCAGGCCGCGAAAGCCAGCAGCACCAGCACGGCCGCGATCTTGTGGAACTTGAACTTTGCCATGCTTCGGGCCCACCGTTGACGATGCGCAAAAGTCGCCGCACAAGGTCTTGCAAATATAGGTGGGCGAAGTTGAGGACGCACCACCGGCGGCGGATCGTCGCCGACGTCCGAGTGTCTAGCCTATTTTGACAATGTCAAAAAGTCAGGAATCCTGATCAATTGATCAAAAACTGACGGCTCCTGCCAGCGGCCTGGCAGGAGCAACTTCCATGCGCCGTGAGCGAAGGTCAGTAGTCCCGACGCGCAGCGGGCGGCAGGGGCCGCATCCCCAGGAAGTCACGCACCCGTCTGCCCGGCTGGGGGCCGGCTTGAGAGGAGGCGCTCGGCGCCATGCCGGCCCACGTTTGGAAGCGCCGCCGTTCCTGGTCATACGGCCGCCCCCTGTTCACCTCGCCGCGCGGCGCATTCGCCCCTTCGTGGCGTGGCGCCTGTCATTTGGCGATCCAGCCGCCGTCGATGGAGATGTGCGTGCCGTTGATCTGGGCGGCTTCGGGCGAACACAGATACCAGGCGGCCGCCGCGACCTGCTCGACGGTGACGAACTCCTTCGTCGGCTGGCTCTCCAGCATCACCTCGCGAATGACCGTCTCGCGGTCCATATTGTGTGCCTTCATCTGGTCCGGGATCTGCGCCTCCACCAGCGGCGTGAGCACGTAGCCGGGACAGATCGCATTGCAGGTGATTCTGTGGCGCGCGACCTCGAGCGCGATCGTCTTGGTGAGGCCCATGATGCCGTGCTTGGCCGACACGTAGGCCGACTTGAACGGCGAGGCGACGAGGCCATGCGCCGAGGCGATGTTGACGATGCGCCCGCCGCCGGCCTTTTTCATGAGCGGAATCGCCGCCGCGCAGGTATGGAAGGCCGACGTGAGGTTGATCGCGATGATCTGGTCCCACTTGGCCGGCGGAAAGTCCTCGATCGGCGAGACGTGCTGGATGCCGGCATTGTTGACGAGGATGTCCACCGTGCCGAATTCCGCAGCCGCCTTCTCGACAAGCGCCCGGCACTCCTCGCCCTTCGACATGTCGGCCTGGACGTAGATCGCCTTCGCGCCATCCCGGACAGGCAGGCTTGCCGCCATATTGTGGTCGTCCGGCGTGTCGCTGAAGGAGTTGACGACGACGTTGAGACCCTCCTTTGCGAATCGCTCCGCGATCCCGAGCCCGATACCGGAGGTCGAGCCGGTAATGACGGCGGTTCTGCGGGGAGCGGTCATGATGGTCTCCTGTAGCGCAACGGGATATTGCAGTGCGACGGGAGCATGTGCGTCGCACGATGCCCGGGTCAATCATATCGATGCATGAAACTTTCGTCATAATCGGCCACTATCGGCCTCTGCGATACAAGGCCGTTGACAGCCGCCACGCGCTTCGCCACCTCACGCGAGGACAGTTCGGGAGCCTCCGATGACCGCATATTTCGATGCCCCGTTTCCGCGCCGCCGGTCGGTGGGAGTGGATGTCGGCGGCGTGATGGTCGGCGGCGACGCGCCGGTCGTCGTCCAGTCGATGACCAACACCGACACGGCCGATATCGACGCCACGGTCGCCCAGGTGGCGGCCCTCTTCAAGGCGGGCTCGGAGATCGTTCGCATCACCGTCGACCGAGACGAAAGCGCGGCTGCCGTGCCCAGGATCCGTGAGCGCTTGGAACGGCTCGGCATGAGCGTGCCGCTGGTCGGCGACTTCCACTATATCGGCCACAAGCTGCTGGCCGATCATCCGGCCTGCGCCGAGGCGCTTGCGAAGTACCGCATCAATCCGGGCAATGTCGGCTTCCGCGACAAGCGCGACCGGCAGTTCGCCGCGATCGTCGAGACGGCCATCCGCCACGACAAGCCCGTGCGCATCGGCGTCAATTGGGGATCGCTCGACCAGGAGCTCCTCACTCGCCTGATGGACGAGAACCAGGCGCTCGGCGCACCGCGGAGCGCTGAGGAAGTGACGCGCGAGGCGATCGTCCAGTCGGCCCTGCTCTCGGCCGCGCTCGCCGAGGAGATCGGACTTCCGCGCAACCGCATCATCCTGTCGGCCAAGGTCAGCCGCGTCCAGGACCTCATCGCCGTCTACGCGCAGCTTGCCGCCCGCAGCGACCACGCGCTGCATCTCGGCCTCACCGAGGCGGGCATGGGCTCCAAGGGCATCGTCGCCTCCTCGGCGGCCCTCGGCATCCTGCTTCAGCAGGGCATCGGCGACACCATCCGCATCTCGCTGACGCCCGAGCCGAACGGCGATCGCACCCGCGAGGTGCAGGTGGCTCAGGAGCTGCTCCAGACAATGGGCTTCCGGCAGTTCCTGCCGGTCGTCGCGGCCTGCCCCGGCTGTGGCCGCACCACTTCGACCGTGTTCCAGGAGCTGGCCCAGACGATCGAGGCCAACCTGCGCGCCAACATGCCCGTCTGGCGCGAGAAATATCCCGGCGTCGAGGAGCTGAAGGTCGCGGTGATGGGCTGCATCGTCAACGGCCCGGGCGAATCCAAGCACGCCGACATCGGCATCTCCCTGCCCGGCACCGGCGAGACCCCGACGGCGCCGGTCTTCATTGACGGCCGCAAGGCGGCAACGCTGCGCGGACCGGAGATTGCCGCCGAATTCCAGAAGATGGTCGGGGACTACATCGAAGCCCGCTTCGGCGCCGCCGGTCGCCGAGCGGCGGAATAGCGATGGCGGCTCCCGCGCGTCGCACACCGGGAGCTGGCAAACATGGGCAGGCCGCCATCCCACGGCGGTTCTGGGCGCGCTTGGCTTGCACCTGCATGCTCCTGTGGGGCGCGATCTCCGGCGCGGCTGCCGATCCGCCGGGCAAGCGCTACGAGCCGAAGGCGGTTGCCCGCATCTGCCGGCTGATCGAACTCAGTGCCGAGGCCCACGGCCTGCCGAAGGACTTCTTCGCCCGGTTGATCTGGAAGGAGAGCCGTTTCGACCCGAACGCGGTGAGCCCGGCCGGCGCGGAAGGCATCGCCCAGTTCATGCCGGGAACGGCGAAGATGCGCGGCCTCGCCGACAGCTTCGACATCACCCAGGCCATCCCCGCCTCCGCCCGCTACCTCGCGGATCTGAAGGCCGGCTTCGGCAATCTGGGCCTGGCGGCGGCCGCCTACAATTCCGGCGAAGGGCGCGTTTCGCGCTGGCTGTCGTCGGGCGGGTTCCTGCCGCTGGAAACGGAGAACTACGTGCTCGACATCCTCGGCGAGCCCACCGACACCTTCACGGACACCGCTTACCAGGGGAAGATAAAGCCGCTGCACGAGAAGCTGCCCTTTGCGGACGCCTGTCGCTCGATGCGCCGCATCGCCGCCGACACCATCGCGATGGCGACGATCCACCAGAAGCCGTGGGGCATCCAGGTCGCCGGCAACTTCAACCGTGCCGCGGCCATCCGGCAGTGGCAGCGCGTCGCGCCACGCGTCCACCGCGTCGCTCCCGAGGCGGAACCCGTGGTCAGCCGCATCCGCAGCGCGCGCGGGCGCCGCGGCATCTATGCCGTGCGCATCGGCGCTGACAACCGCAAGGAAGCCGACGAGATCTGCCGCCAGCTTCGCACCGTCGGCGGCTCATGCGTGGTGCTGCGCAACCGGTAGGGGCTATCGCGCGAAGCCGGGAATTGCGAGCGGATTGTCGGCGAGCGCCGCCCGATCGGGCGTGTCAATCGACGGCTTGGCGGTCACGATCGAAAACAGCCGGTTCACATAGTCTTCCGGCAGGTCGATGGCGATGAGGACGAGGCGGGTGCCTCGCGTCCCGTCAGGCCAGGCCGGCAGGCGCGCGGGCGGATGCAGCAACCGCTGCACCGCATGCACCACCAGCGGTCGGGACGGATCTTCCACCAGTTCGACGATGCCCTTCAGGCGCAACACCTTCTCGCCGTGAACGGACAGAAGCAGATCAAGGAAGGTCTCGATGGCGGCCCAGGGCACCGCCCCATCATGGGTCAGCGACCATGTGCGGACCCGCTCGTCATGGCCGTGGTGATGATGCACGTGATCATGATGGTCGTGATGATCGTGATCGTCGTGATGATGGTCCTGGTCGTGCTGCGCGGCCTCTCCCAGCCAGCGTCGTACGTCGGCCGTACGCGTGGCCGGATCGTAGAGCCCGCAGGCAAGCAGCGCGCCGACGCCGGCCGACGGATCCATGGCGTCCACGATGACCGCACCGGGCGCCAGCGCCCGCAGCCGATCGCGCAGCCCGGCAATCTCGCTCCTGTCCTCCAGAAGGTCCGTCTTGGTAATGACGATGCGGTCGGCGACCGCCGCCTGCTTCACGGCCTCCACATGGGCGTCGAGGGTCGCCATGCCGTTCACCGCATCGACCAGCGTGATGACCCCGTCGAGCCGGTAGGCCTGCACCAGCGCCGGATGCGCCATGATCGACTGCAGCACCGGCACGGGATCGGCCAGGCCGGTCGTCTCCACCACCACGCGGGCCAGAGCGCGAATGCGTCCCGTCTGCAGACGGTCGATCAGGTCCGCCAGCGTGTCTACCAGCTCGCCGCGCACCGTGCAGCACAGGCAACCGTCGCTGAGCGTCACGATGCCGTCGGAGGCCTGCTCGACGAGGAGGTGGTCGAGCGCCACGTCGCCGAACTCATTGATGATGACGGCGGTGTCGGCGAGCGCCGGATCCTTGAGCAGTCGGTTCAGGAGCGTCGTCTTGCCGGCGCCGAGGAAGCCGGTGATGACGGAAACCGGGATCGGGAGGGTGGACACGGTCTTATCGCAGCGCCGCTGCGCTGTCGCCCTGCGCCACGACCGGCGGTGGCAGGTCCGGCCGCCAGGTCGGGATCGGAACGTCCGCATATTCGGAAGTCGCGGCCTTCGGCGCGGGCCCGCTTGCTCCGCCGAGCCGCACCGACACCAGGTTGCGCTTCTTGGGCGGCTCCGAGAGGTAGGCGGAAACGAAGCCCTGCTTGCGTCCTTCCTTGATGGCCGCCTGCAGTTCCTTCCACTCCTTCTCCTTCTTGTCCCGAGCCTCCTTCGAGCAAAGCTTGTCGTACATGTTCGTAGGCTCGATCGCGCCGGTCGACGTGCGGGGGAGTTCGGTGATCAGGGGGCCGGTTGCCGGCGACGAGGCGAAGCCGCGCGCAAGCATCGCCGCCGCCTCTTCGTCACGCGCCTCGACGGACTCTCTGCCCAGAACCACCGCGAGCAGCGTGCGCCCATTGCGTGTTGCCGAGGCAACGAGATTGAAGCCTGCCGGGCAGGTGTACCCCGTCTTCATGCCGTCTGCGCCCGGAAACCGCCCGATCAGGTTGTTGTGGTTGGGCATTTCCTTGCCGTCGGCGAGCAGGCCCTCGATCGAGAAATAGTCCAAGTATTGAGGGAAGTCCCGGCGTATCGCCATGGCGAGCAGCGCGAGGTCGCGGGGCGACGAATATTGCCGCTCGTCGTGCAGCCCGTGCTGGTTCACCCAGTGTGAATCCGTCATGCCGAGGCGCCGCGACTCTGCGTTCATCCGCTCTGCATAGCCAGCGACGGACCCGGCGATGCTGCTCCCGATCGACGCTGCGACATCATTGGCCGATTTGACCATGATGATCTTCAGCGCGTTGTCGAGCGTGAGCTTGGAGCCCGGCTTGTAGCCCATCTTGCTCGGCGGCAGCTTCGCGGCGGCCTGGGAGATGACGATCGGCGAGGAGAAGGTCACCTCCCCCGCCTCCACCGCCCGGAACGCGACATAGGCCGTCATCAGCTTCGTGAGAGAGGCCGGATACCAGCGGTGGAAGGCGTCGTCGCTCTCGATCACGCGCCCCGTTCCAGCGTCGAGCAGGATGGAGGGCCCTGCCTGGGCCGGCAGGCTGGCGAATGCCATGGCGCCGGCGAAGGCGGCGTAAAGCAGGGTGCGTCCGATCATCGTCCGGTGTCAGGCCTCTTGCGGGACGGCATCATGGGTCAATAAGGTTGCGAAGCCGATAAGCACCGGCCGACCTCCGGCAAGGTGCTACCCACGGCTTGTGACGTCAAGAAGGCGGCCCGACACGTTTGTGCCGGTGCCGTGATGACTATTGGAGTTCCGATGCCGATTCTCAACCGTGCTGCCGAACTGCAGGATGAGGTGACCGCGTGGCGCCGCCACATCCACCAGCATCCTGAACTTGGGTATGACACAGTCGAGACGGCGCGCTTCGTGGCGGACCGGCTGCGCGAGTTCGGCTGCGACGAGGTCGCCACCGGGATTGGCCGTACTGGCGTCGTCGGCCTGATCAAGGGGCGGCTCGGGGACGGCGGCACGATCGGACTGCGAGCCGACATGGACGCCTTGCCGCTGAACGAGGAGACGGGGCGCGAATACGCCTCCCGCACGCCGGGCAAGATGCACGCCTGCGGCCATGACGGCCACACGGCGATGCTGCTGGGTGCAGCCAAATACCTCGCCGAGACGCGCAACTTCCGGGGACAGGTCGCGGTCATCTTCCAGCCTGCGGAAGAAGGCGGCGCCGGGGCTCTCGCGATGATCCGCGACGGCCTGATGGACCGGTTCGGCATCGAGCGCGTGTTCGGCATGCACAACATGCCCGGCCTGCCCGTCGGACAATTCGCCGTGCGCCCCGGACCGATCATGGCCGCCACCGCGGAATTCACCATCACGGTCACCGGCAAGGGCGGCCACGCTGCCATGCCGCACATGACCGTCGACCCCATCGTCACCGCGAGCCAGATCGTCACGGCGCTGCAGACGATCGTGTCGCGAACCGCCGACCCGGTGGATTCCTGCGTGGTGACGGTCACGAAGTTCCACGCCGGCAGCGCCTACAACGTCATCCCCAACGCCGCCGAGATCGCCGGCACGGTGCGCACGCTGCGCAAGGAGATGGCCGAGACGGCTCGCCAGCGCATGCAGGCGATCTGCGACGGCATCGCCGCGTCCGCCGGTGCGACGGCGACGCTGTCCTTCCGGTCCAACTACCCGGTCACCGTCAACGATCCCCGCGAGGCCGAATTCGCCGCCGAGACGGCCAGCAGCATCGCCGGTCCGGCCCTGGTGAACCGGGCGGTGGCGCCGCTGATGGGCGGCGAGGATTTCTCCTACATGCTGGAGGCGCGGCCCGGCGCCTTCGTCTTCATCGGCAATGGCGACAGCGCCAACCTGCACAACCCGTCCTACGACTTCAACGACGAGGTGATTCCTCACGGCATCAGCTACTGGGTCAGGCTGGCCGAAACCGGCCTCGCGGCCTGAAGCGGGGCTGAGTCGCAGGGGGAAGTTGGTTCTGATCGGCACAAGCCGGCCCGCCCGCAATCAGCGGGCCGAAACTACTCTTCCGGCTCGAGTTGCCGCGCCTCCGATGGCAGCATCACCGGAATGCCGTCCCTGACCGGATAGGCCAGCCTGGCGCCACGCGAAACCAGCTCCTTGCGAACCGGATCGTACGTCAGCGAGCCCTTGGTGAGCGGACACACCAGAAGCTCGAGCAGCCGCACATCGAGGTCGCGCTGCCGTTCCTGAACCTCTTTTTGCGAAGCCGCGTCGTTCACTGCAGGCCTGACCCGAAATCGTCCTTGTCGCGCGCGATCGCCATTTCGGTCAGCGCGATCAGGGTTTCCGCCCTGCTCCTGAGATCGGGCGCTTCCAGCAGGGCCTGCTTCTCGGCCGCCCCGTAGGGCGCCATCATCGAAAGCGCGTTGACCAGCACGGCGTTGTCGGCGCGGCTGACGCTGTCCCAGTCCGCGTCGAGATCGTTCGCTTTCAGGTAGTCCCTGAAGGCCTTCAGCAGCGCCGGCCGGTCCACCTCCGCCGCACCCTGGTCTTCCGAGAGATCGCTGACGAAGGGTGCGATCCGGCATTGCCGGAACGGCGTCTTGACCGCCAGTTCGTCGATGATGCGGAACCTGCAGATACCCTGCAACGAGATGAGATAGCGCCCGTCGCCGGTCTCCGCGAACTGGATGACACGTCCGAGGCACCCGACCTCGCAGAGCCGTGGGGCGCCGTCCTCGCGCAGGCTTCCGTCCAGCGCCGGCTGCACCATGGCCACCACCCGGTCCCCGCGCAGCGCCTCATCGACCATCTGCAGATAGCGGGGCTCGAAGATGTTCAGGGGCAACCGGCCACCTGGAAGCAGCAGAGCCTCGGGCAGCGGAAACACCGGGACGGTGCTCGGTATGTGGGCTGCGACGCGGTAGCGTGCGTTGCCGACCTGCATCTCATTCTCCCTTCGCCACCCGGACACGTGGAGCACAGGCTGGCGTCTGCAAGGGTCAGTCAGGCATCGTCAGGAGAAAAGGATGCCAGAAAGCTTGCGCCGCGCGGCGAGCGTGGCCGGGTCCATCAGACCCCAGGCTTCGAAGAACTTCAGAAGCTGGTTGCGCGCGGCTTCGTCGTTCCAGGTCCGGTCCGCCTTCACGATGGCCAACAGATTGTCCGCCGCCTCCGTTCGCATTCCGAGGGCATTCTGGATGATGGCGAGCTCGAAGCGCGCCTGATGGTCGTTCGGGTCGGCGGCAAGCCGCTGCTCCAGCTCCCGCGGATCGCCGAGACCCTTGATCTGGTCGGCGAGCGCGATGCGCGCCCGCACCGCGGCAACTGGCGGGGCGTCCTTCTTGGCCTCCGGAACCGTTCCCAGCACCTCCTCGGCCCCGGCCCGGTCGCCGCTTTCCAGCAGGATGTCGGCCAGCCCACCGATGGCATCGACATTCTCCGCATCCTCGGCCAGCACGGCCTGGTAGATCGCGGCGGCCTGCTGGAGGTCGCCCGCTTCGCGCACCTGCTTGGCCGCCTCCAGCGCCTCGGCTATCTGCGGTCCGGCTCCGCGACCGGCAACGCGGTCGATGAACTCGCGGATCTGGCTTTCGGGGACCGCGCCCATGAAGCCGTCAACCGGCTGGCCGTTGCGGAACGCGATCACCGCCGGGATGGACTGGATGCCGAGCTGTCCGGCAATCGCCGGATGCTCGTCGATGTTCATCTTCACCAGCTTGACCTTGCCGCCCGCGGCCGCGACGACCTTTTCCAGCGCCGGCGCGAGCTGCTTGCAGGGGCCGCACCAGGGTGCCCAGAAATCGACGAGCACGGGCACCTTGCGCGATTCCTGGAGGACGTCGGCAGCGAAGCTGGCGGTCGTGACGTCCTTGACCGGCGCCTTGCCTCCCAGGCCCGCCTCGGGCTGGTCGCCCCCCATGCGAACGGTGGTTTCGTACTGGCCCGAGCGGGCGGCGTAGGGATTGTCCTGCATGCTCATTTCGCGTCGTCACCCCGTTGCGGCGACCGTATCAGGCGGCGCCGGTTGTGCCTGCATGTGGCGATCAGGCGGTCATTTTCAAGATTTGCGGCTCGTGGCCGACCGCCCTGGCGAAGCGCACCAAATCCTCCGCGCGGATCGACGTGGTCGCCTCGTTCGTCAAAGGATGCGCATTGATCACCTCGTGGCGCATCAACGCCTCGTCGAGGAACAGCTTCACCTTCCCTTCCGTGTCGTTGACGACCCCGAAGGCCGTTACCGCACCCGGCGTCACGCCCAGAAGTTCCATCAGAGCTTCCGGCTTGCCGAAGGATACCTTGCCGGATGCCCCGATCAGATGGTGGATCTGCTTGAGGTCCACCACCGCGTCTTCCTCCACCGTGAGGAGATAATAGGCGTCCTTGCGATCCTTCAGAAACAGATTCTTCGTGTGGCCCCCGGCGATCTCGCCGCGCAGCGCCTGCGACTGCGCAACGGTGTAGAGCGGCGGGTGGCGGACCGTCGACACCTGGATGTCGAGGGAGGCGAGCAGGGAGAAAAGTTCGTCCGGCGTCTTTGGCATTGCTTGGGCCTGGAATGGAGTGAGCCTTATGAACAATGCACCGGAACGAAACAAGGCCGCAGCGCGGCCTCGCCCTCAAAGAAAATGACCGGCGCCTTGGCAGGCGCCGGCCACATCAGAGTTCAGCTTGCGAACCGATCACTCCGGGACGTAGGTGTACTTCCCGTCGTCGCCCTTCTTCCAGACATACATGACGTAGCCCGGCAGCTTGGGGTCGCCCTTCTCGTCGAACGACATTTCACCGAGAGCAGTCGGGAACGGAGGCATCTCCTTGAGCGCCTTCGCGACCTCCTGCGGGTCAAGCGAGTTGGCATGCTTGGCGGCGGCAGCGAGCGACTGCACTGCCGCGTAAGAGTACAGCGTATAGGCTTCCGGCTCGAAACCCTGCTTGCGGAAGGTCTCGACCAGCTCGGCGTTGGCGGGATTCAGGCGCGGATCCGGACCGAAGGTATTCAGCGTTCCTTCGACCGCATCGCCGGCAATCGACGCCAGTTCGTTGGAGACGATGCCGTCACCCGAAACCAGCGTCGCCTTCAGGCCCTGGTCGGCCAGCTGGCGAATGATGAGACCGGCCTCGGTGTGCAGGCCGCCCCAATAGACGATGGTGACGCCGGCTTCCTTCATCTTGGCGATGAGAGCCGAGAAGTCCTTGTCGCCGATGTTCACGCCTTCATACATGACCTCGTTGACGCCCGCGGCGTTCATCGCCTTCTTGGTCTCGTCGGCGAGGCCCTGCCCATAGGGCGTCTTGTCATGGATGACGGCGATCTTGGCATCCTTGAACTTGTCGGCTAGGTAGGCGCCAGCGATGCTGCCCTGCTGGTCGTCGCGTCCGCAAACGCGGAACGTGTTCCACAGGCCGCGGTCGGTGTAGACCGGGTTGGTCGCCGCCGGCGAGATCTCCAGGATGCCGTTCTCGGCGTAGACTTCCGAAGCCGGAATCGAAACGCCCGAGTTGAAGTGGCCCACCACGAACTTCACGCCATCGGCAACGAACTTGTTGGCGACCGAAATGCCCTGCTTCGGATCCGAGACGTCGTCGCCGACCACGATCTGGATCTTCTCGCCGTTGATGCCGCCTGCCGCATTGATGTCGGCCGCGGCCTGCTCCGCCCCCTTCTGGAGCTGCGCGCCGAAGGCGGCATTCGGGCCGGTGACCGGACCACCGACGCCGATGACGATGTCGGCCCACGCGTTGCCCGCGAACGCGACGAGCGCGGTCAAGGCAACAGCGGACAGAAGTGATTTCTTCATTTAGAACGCTCCCATATACAGGTGGGTCAAGATTTGGCTTTTTTGCGATGCCCACCCGATCGCAGAATGCCACTTTGCCTATTTTTAGGCAGTTGTCACCCCGATTCCCCTATACTGGATGACTTACTTAAGGTCACGACTTCGCGCGCCAGCCGAGAGGTGATGTCCGCTCGTATAACCAGTAATACTGCATCACCATCTGCTTGGTCCGCGTGTAACGGTAACCGATCAGACCGATAACCAGAAGAAATACAGTATCCACTATATAGTACTGCGCAGTGAACATCGTGCCCTCGAAAAGGGCGTGATGGATGAAGCGCACTGCAACCCCGAGCAGCAGCAGGTAGATCACAAGGGCACTCGTCGGCCGCCATGTCTGGGCGCAGGCGCGTCCCGTCATCCACGCCGCCCAGCCGCCCAGCAGCAGTGTCACGAAGAAGAACTGCCAGATCGATTCCTCTTCATAAAGTATTCCGTGCATGGTCGATTCGTCTCCGCGAATTCGCTTTAGTGCCGACCACCTTCGAGGTAGGCCGCGCGCACCTCGGGATTGGCCAGCAGATCCTGACCGCTGCCGCTCATGGTGACGTTGCCGTTCACCATCACATAGCCGCGGTGGGCAAGCTTCAGCGCGCCGAAGGCGTTCTGCTCCACCAGGAACACGGTAAGGCCCTGCGTCCGATTTAGCTCGGCGATGGCATCGAAGATCTGCTTGACGATCAGCGGCGCCAGGCCGAGCGACGGCTCGTCGAGCAGGAGCAGCTTCGGCCGCGCCATCAGCGCACGCCCGATGGACAGCATCTGCTGCTCGCCGCCCGAGAGCGTGCCGCCGCGCTGGTTCAGGCGCTCCTTTAGGCGCGGGAACAGCGCGAAGACCTTCTCGACGTCCTCGTTGAAGTGCTGGAGCTTGTCCAGACTGGCGCCCATCTGCAGGTTTTCCAGCACCGTCATGCGCGGAAAGATGCGCCGTCCTTCGGGGGATTGGGCGATGCGCAGCCGGGCGATCTCGTGTGTCGGCAGGTTGGTGATGTCGGTGCCATTGAAGATGATGCTTCCGGTGCGGGCGCGCGGACTTCCGAAGATGGTCATCATCAGGGTCGACTTGCCGGCGCCGTTGGCGCCGATCAGGGCGACGATCTCGCCCTGGTTGACCGTCACGTTCACGCCGTTCAGCGCGCGGATGTTGCCGTAGTAGGTTTCGACGCCGCGAACGTCGAGCAGGGGCTGTACCATTACTTGCGCTCCCCACCCTTGCCGGCTTCGATGAGCCGCCTTGCCTGCCCGACCCAGTCCTCGCGCTTGATCCGCCCGTCAAACTCCAAATATTCCTCCACCGCGGCGATATCCTCGCTGGTCCAGGTCGCGATCTGCACGAAGCGCGTGATGCCGTGTTCGTTGAGCTTGCGCTGGTTGACCGGACCGATGCCCTTGATGACGGTCAGGTCGTCGGGCGGTCCCTCGATCGGAACGCCGTGCAGGCTCGCCTCGACCAGCCGAGCCTTCGACGCCGCCGGGGAGATGGTCATGCGCTCCCCGAGATCGTCGGAATGCGCGACCGTGTCGGTGATCGCCCCCGCCAGCATGGAGGCGGAATCGGCCGGGCCATGGTCGCGATCCGGCTCTGCGTCCAGTTCCTCGATCACCTGTTCATCGCCGACCTCGACCAGCACTTCGGTCACTTCCGTGTCGTCGACGCCGAGATAGGCCGCAATCACGCGCGGGTCGCTCTTCACGAAGGTCGGATCGCCGTCGGAGATCTTGCGGCCGTATTCCAGCACCACGACGTGGTCGGAAATCTGCATGACCACCGACATGTCGTGTTCGATCAGCAGGATGGACGTCCCGGTGGTCTCCTTGATGTCGTTGAGCAGCGCATTCAGCGCCAGCGACTCTCGAGGATTGAGGCCGGCGGCCGGCTCGTCCAGGCAAAGAAGTTCCGGTCCCGTACACATGGCCCGGGCAATCTCCAGTCGCCTCTGGGCGCCATAGGGCAGGTCACCGGCCGGATCGTCTGCGCGGTCGATCAGGTCCGCCTTCTCCAGCCAGAACTTCGCAAGCTCGATCGATTCCGCCGAAGCCCTGCGATAGGTACCGGTGCCGAGAAAACCGAGGATCGTATAGCCCGACGCCTTCATCAGCTTGTTGTGCTGGGCAACGAGCAGGTTCTCGAGCAGCGTCATGCCCGAGAACAGGCGGATGTTCTGGAAGGTACGAGCCACCTTGGCGCGGGCCGGAATCTCGTGGTTCGGCAGCCGTTCCAGGAGGAAGGCGGTGCCGTCGCGGCGCGTCAGCGTGATCATGCCCTCGGTCGGCTTGTAGAAGCCGGTGATGCAGTTGAACACCGTGGTCTTGCCCGCGCCGTTCGGGCCGATCAGCGCGGTGATCTCGCCGCGCCGGGCTTCGAAGGACAGATCGCCGATGGCGACCAGCCCGCCGAATTTCATGGAAAGATGCTCGACCTTGAGGATCGCGTCATTCATCGAAGCGCCTCCGACCATCAGCCGTGCCCTTCCTTGGTGAAGGCGGCGGAGACGGATTTTCGTTCATGCAGGAATGCCGTCGGTTCACGGCTGCCGACGAAGCCCCGCGGCTTCCACACCATGACGATCACCATGGCCAGGCCAAAGAGCAGCATGCGGTAGAGCTCCGGCGTGAAGTCTGGTCCGAACACCCGCTTGAGGAACTGAAGTTCGCGAAGGATCTCGGTGCCCCCGATCATCACCAGCGCAGCGATCGCGATGCCCGGCAGCGACCCCATGCCGCCGAGCACGACGATGGCCAGGATGATCGCGGACTCCAGGAACACGAAGGATTCGGGACTGACGAAGCCCTGACGGGCCGCGAAGAAAGAACCTGCAAAACCACCGAACATCGCGCCGATGGCGAAGGCGGTGAGCTTCGTCGTGGTCGTGTTGATACCCAGCGACCGGCAGGCGATCTCGTCCTCGCGCAGCGCCTCCCAGGCACGCCCGACGGGCATGCGCCGCAGCCGGATGGTGACGAAGGCCGTCAACATGCACAGTCCCAGGATCAGGTAGTAGAGGAAGATCTTGTAGTAGGCGCCTGAGGTCGGCAGGTCGAACACCTTGGCGATGTAGTTCGGCGCCGAAACGTCGAAGGAGAACAGGCCGAAGAACGTCACCTTCGGGATCCCGGAGATGCCGGCTGATCCATTGGTCACCTCGCGCCAGTTGATGAGCACGAGACGGATGATCTCGCCGAAGGCCAGGGTGACGATGGCAAGATAGTCGCCGCGCAACCGCAGCACCGGAAAGCCGAGGATGACGCCCCAGAAGGCCGCCATGATGCCGGCCGCCGGCAGCAGGATCCAGAACGACCAGCCCAGTTGCGTGCCCAGTAGTGCGTAGGCATAGGCGCCGACCGCGTAGAAGGCCACGTAGCCGAGGTCGAGCAGACCGGCCAGGCCGACGACGATGTTCAGCCCCCATGCCAGCATCACGTAGATCAGGATCTGGATGCCGAAATTGTCGACCCATTTGAGCGACCCCTGGAGGCCGACCAGCATGATCATCGCAAACGGATAGACAAGCAGGCAGACGATCGCGACCGACGTCAGGTTGCGGCGAACGAAGCCCTTTTCGGTGACCACGGTCGGCGCAGCCGCACGGGCTGCGCTGCGTCGCGCAATCGCCGGCAGGATAAAGGCGACATAGATGAAGCGCCCCACCATCACCAGGAACACGACGATGGCGAGGAGCCCCCAGCGCTGGACGAGCACCAGTTCGTTGCGGATGTTCTGGTCGGTCCTGAGACCGATGAACAGCACGAACAGGCCGAAGGAGATGACGCCGGCGTAGAGCGCTTCGCGCACAGCCTTGGTCACGGGGGTTTCGCGAGCCCCGCTTTCGACGGATACGGCAGCCATGGCTCAGACCTTCTCGACTTCGGGCCGGCCCAGGATGCCGGAGGGCAGGAAGATCAGCACGATGGCCAGGATGGAAAAGGCGGCCACGTCCTTGTAGTCGATCGAGAAGTAGGCTGACCACATACTCTCGATGAAGCCGATAAGCAGGCCTCCGAGCACGGCGCCCGGGATGGAGCCGATGCCGCCGAGTACCGCCGCGGTGAAGGCCTTGACGCCCGGAACGAAGCCGTCCGAGAACACCACGACACCGTAGTACATCAGGAACAGCGTGCCGGCGACGGCGGCGAGCGCGGCGCCCATGATGAAGGTGATGGAGATGGTGCGGTCCACGTCCACGCCGAGCAGGGCGGCCATCTTGCGGTCCTGCTCGCAGGCGCGCTGGGCGCGTCCGAGCGACGTGCGGTTGACCAGGTACCAGAAGATCGCCAGCAGCGCGACGGTGACGATCACGATGATGATCTGCTTCAGCGAGATCGAGATGCCGCCGACATTGTAGACTTGGCTGACCATGGGCGGGATCGGCTTGTTGCGCGGGCCTTGCGTGACCTGCACGAAGTTCGACAGCGCAATCGACATGCCGATGGCAGTGATGAGCGGCGCCAGCCGGAAGGAGCCGCGCAGCGGGCGGTAGGCCACCTTCTCGATGGTCCAGTTGTAGAGGCTGGTCAGCAGCATTGCGACGATCATCATGATCAGCAGCGCCACCACCACGGGGACCGAGTAGAAGGCGGCAGCCAGTATCAGGAAGACGATCAACGCCCCGAAAGCGCCAATCATGAAGATATCGCCGTGGGCGAAATTGATCATGCCGATGATGCCATAGACCATCGTGTAGCCGATGGCGATCAGCCCATAGATCGACCCCAGCGTCAGCCCGTTCACAATCTGCTGGATGAAATATTCCATATAGCTGTCGCTCCCATGGAGCCTCGCCGAGCCGGCGCGCTCCTTGTCCCTATCCCCTGGTGCCCCGCCCGGAAGGCCAATCGGTGCCAGTCGTGCACGAATTTGGCCCGGAACGTTGCGCTTGTCCTGCGGCTTGCTGTTGTTTGACTCGCTGGACCACTGCGGACCGTATCATTGGCACATCGCAATGTCCTTGATCAATCTCCGCTCTTCAACAGCGGAAGCGACGGATTCTTTCGTGGTAGCGCCGCCGCATCGTGGTCCGTTGCACATCTGCGCCAAACCTCGACCAGCTTTCGCTGGTTGCCTGCGCTACTTTACGACGAAGCCGTGGGCGAAGGGGTCGCGATCCTCGATGAATATGGTGTTGAGGCCAGTCTGGCGCGCCCAGCCGCCGATCGATGGGATGATCGCCTTGCGGCCCGCGACTTCCGTCTCCCGCTCCACGCGCCCCTTGAACAGGGAGCCGATGATCGATTCGTGCACGAAGTCGTCTCCTGGCTTCAGCCTGCCCTTGGCATGGAGCTGCGCCATGCGCGACGACGTTCCGGTTCCGCACGGGCTGCGGTCGATCGCCTTGTCGCCGTAGAAAACCGCATTGCGCGCGTGGGCCTCGGGGTGCTGGGGCGCGCCCGTCCATAGCATGTGACTGAGACGATTGATGCCCGGATTCTCCGGATGCACGAAGGTGTAGCGCTCGTTGAGGCGCTGTCGCACCACCGGGCTCCAGGCGATCAATTGGCCGGCGGCGTAGTCGGCCATGTCGGTATAGTTCTCCTGGGGCTCGACGATCGCGTAGAAATTTCCGCCATAGGCGACGTCCACCCGGATCTCGCCGAGTTCCGGGCATTCCACCGTGAGCCCCTCGGCGCAGAGGAAGGACGGCACGTTGGTGATCCGCACCTCCTCGACGTACTGGCCTTCCTGGCGGTACTCGGCGATCACCAGCCCCGCCGGCGTGTCGAGCCGCAGCACGCCCGGCGTTTTCGGCTTCACCAGCCCGTTCTCGATCGCCATGGTGACCGTGCCGATCGTCCCGTGGCCGCACATCGGCAGGCACCCGGACGTCTCGATGAACAGGATCGCCACGTCGCAATCCTCTCGCGTCGGCGGGTAGAGGATCGACCCCGACATCACGTCGTGGCCGCGCGGCTCGAACATCAAGCCGGTGCGGACCCAGTCGAACTCGGCCAGGAAATGCGCGCGGCGCTCCATCATGGTCGAGCCTTCCAGCCGCGGGCCGCCGCCCGCCACGAGGCGCACCGGGTTTCCGCAGGTATGTCCGTCGATGCAGAAGAAGGTGTGGCGCGCCATTGCTGTTTCTCAGAACCGCTGGGGGGAGAATGGTGACAGGTCGATCGCCGGGGTTGTGCCGCCGACCAGGTCGCGAATCAAGCGGCCGGTCGCGGCGGCCTGGGTGAGGCCGAGATGCCCGTGCCCGAAAGCGTAAAAGACATTCGGCGCACCGGCAGCGCGCCCGATCACCGGCAGGGAATCCGGCAGCGAAGGCCGGAAGCCCATCCATTCGCGACCGCCGGAAGGGTCCAGTCCCGGCAGAAAGGCCTGGGCCTTCGCCAGCATGGCCCTGGATCGCGCGAAGTTCGGCGGGCGCTCGAGCCCGGCGAGTTCCACCGCACCCCCGACGCGCACGCCCGTGTCGAGCGGAGTGATGACGAATCCGTGGCCGGAGAAGATGAGCTGGCGCTTCAGGTCGAAGGCGGTTTTCGGCAGCGTGGTGTTGTAGCCGCGTTCCGTCTCGAGCGGGATGCGGTCACCGAACTGCGCGGCGAACCGATGCGACCACGCACCGGCTGCAATCAGCAGACGCCGCGCAACGCGGCTCGTGCCGTCGGCGAACGTCAATCGCACGCCCCCGCCGGGGTCGGACGCGACGCCCTGCACCATCGCCCTTTCGAAGCGCGCGCCAAGCCGCTCGGCGTAGGCCCATACCGCCTTGCCGAGCAGCATCGGATCGGCGACCGTCTTCCACCCCGGCGCGAAGGTGCCCTTGACGAAACGCCGGGCGAGACCCGGCTGCAGTTCCGCCAGCGCCGAACCTTCGACGTGCCGGAACGGGATTCCGTAGCGCTCGCGCGCTGCCCAGCCGTTCAGCGAGGCCGCGAACTCAGCCTCGCTTTCATAGAGCTCGAGCGATCCGTCCTCGCGCATCATGGGCCGGGTCCCGGACCGGTCCATCAGCGCCAGCCACTCCGCTTCCGCCAGCTTCATCAAGGACGCCTGTGCGGAAAGCGACGCTTCCTGCCGCCCCTTCGCCCCGGCGCGCCAGAAGCGCCACAGCCAGGGCGCCAGTTGCGGCAGGTAGGCGGGCGGGATGGCCAGCGGACCGAGCGGATCGGCCAGCCATCCAGGGAGCTTGCGCAGCATGCCCTTCTGGGCGAGCGGCAGCACGTCCGAGAAGGCGAAGGCGGCGGCGTTGCCGGAACTCGTTTCCTCACAGATGCCGGTTCGATCGACGACGACGACCGACAGTCCGGCCTCGGCAAGCAGTGCGGCAGCACAGATGCCGACGATCCCTGCGCCAATGACAGCAACGTCCGGAGAACTTTCCTGCGCAGGCGGCCAGGGATCGACCGATGCGGCTGGCGATGCACTCCCGGACGACGACGGCTGTTTTGGGGACATGAAAATTTCTTCGGCCGTTCGAAACGGGACAGGCTGATCTTGTGGATCGGAAACGCCCGACGATCAAGCCGCCGGCGCGACGCAGCTCTGCTGTTCGCTGTCGCAGCCTCGCCTGTCGCATGGAGGGGCAAATCAGCTATCGTGCGTGCGCGCGACAATGACGGGGACGCTTTCATGTTCGCCACATACCGCCCCATCCTCTCGCTACTGCGCGGCACGGCCTTCCTTCTCGCGGCGTCGGGATTGCATGGGCTGCTGCTGCCGCTGCGAGGGCAGGTGGAGGGCTTCTCCACGGGCGTCCTGGGCCTTCTGGGCACGGCCTGGGCCGGAGGCTTCGTAGCCGGCTGCTTCCTGGGACCGCGCCTCGTGCGCCGGGCCGGCCACGTGCGCGCCTTCGGGGCATTCTGCGCGTCAGGCGCGGTCATCGCCCTGCTGACCGGACTGATCATCGACGAATTCGCCTGGGTGGTCCTGCGCGCCGCGACCGGCTTCACCATGGCCGGTTGCTTCATGATCATCGAGAGCTGGCTGAACGAGCGCAGCACAAACGAGAACCGCGGCACGGTCTTCGGCCTCTACATGATGGTGACCTACGCCTCGATCATGGCCGGCCAGATGATCGTCGCGGCGGGTGACGTGACCACGCAGTCCCTCTTCATGGTGGCGGGCATCTTCTTCTGCCTGGCGCTCCTGCCGACAGCCATGTCCACGGCCGCCTCCCCGCAGCCGCTGCAGGACGTGGCGCTGGACCTTCGCGGCCTCTACGCGAATTCCCCGGTCGCCCTGATCGGCTGCCTGCTCACGGGGGTCGCCAATGGCGCCTGGGGCACGCTGGGGGCCGTCTATGGCGCCCGCATCGGCATCAGCACGGCGGAAATCGCTCTCATGATGAGCCTCGTCGTGGTCGCCGGTGCGGCGATGCAGCTACCGATCGGCCGCGTTTCCGATAGCACCGATCGCCGCTACGTGCTGGCCGCGGCGTCCTTCGGCGCAGCCTTCTTCGGCCTTCTGGTCTACATCGCCGCGCCCCGCACCGGCGCCATCGTCATCGCCATGACGGCTTGCTACGGTGCGCTTGCCTACACCCTCTATTCGCTTGCCGTCGCCCACGCCAACGACCACGCCAAGCCCGAGGATTTCGTCAAGGTGTCGGGCGGCCTGCTGCTGCTCTACGGCTTCGGAACGATGATCGGCCCGGTAATCGGAGCGGCCCTGATGGGTTGGCTCAGTCCGGAGGGCCTGTTTCTCGCCACCGCCCTCGCCCATCTGTCACTGGGCACCTACACGCTGCTGCGCATCGGCAAGCGGGCGCCGGTACCCGTGGACGAGCGCGAAGCCTTCACCACCCTTCCGGCCGATCGCAGCCTGACGCCGGAAGCAGCCCGGCTCGATCCCCGTGTTCCGCAGGAAGTTGCAGAAGGATCACAGGAAGAAAAGGCTCCGGACGACGAAACTGTCCAGAACGATAAAGATCAGGGCGAGAAAACAGTTGAGTAGTTTAGTCGCATGCCGCACAACTATCGCGCCATGCAGAACGATGCCTTTTCCGCGATTGCCGATCCGAACCGCCGCTACCTGCTGGAAGAACTGCGGCGCGGGCCCAAGACGGTAGGCCAGCTCGCCCAAGGGCTGCCGGTGTCGCGGCCGGCGGTATCGCAGCATCTCAAGGTGCTTCTCGAAGCCGGGCTGGTGCAGTCCAGGCCCGACGGGACGCGACGCGTCTACACCGTCAGCGAAGACGGGTTCCTGAAGCTCAATCTTTGGCTGGATCAGTTCTGGCAGGCGCCGGCACTTGCAAGCTGAGGCCACTGCCTGCGGGTAGATCTGGCGGAGAGATCGCCCGCATTGATCCCGGAGCCGCGTCCGGGGTTGTCATTCGATGCTTACCTGCGAACTGCTGGCGATCCCTCGACCCGCCAGCAGTCGCTTTGGATGGATATTCGGTATTAGTGCCGCGTTACCTTGCGGAGCTTCTCCAACTCGTCCTTGATCGCCAGTTTGCGTCGCTTCAGCGTCGCGATCTCAAGGTCGTCCATCGACGGGTGCAACATGGCTTCATCGATCTGGCGGTCGATTTCGCCATGCCGGCGCTGCAACTCCTCGAGATGGTTGGCAAGAGACATATGTGCTGCTCCCTAACATGGTTCCTCGAACGCACGCGCCACATTCGCGGCTCCGCCCCAGTCGCCATATGACGGTGCTATGACAGTCTGGCAGCTAATTAAGGCAATGTCGAATGGCATCTGGTAGCATTTGCGAGAGCCCCAGCCTGTGATACGGTTCCTGTACCGGTCGTGCATAACCGGCTGCGCCAACCGGTACGCGCCTCAGATCCATGGAAGAGATGTCCGACCAGCACCGCTCCGAGATTCGACTCGAGTTCGCCCGGCTCAAGCAGGAACATGCAGACTTCGACGCGGCCATCAACGCCATGATTGCGACCGGCTGCGACCCGCTGCAGATCCAGCGGATGAAGAAGAAGAAGCTGATCATCAAGGATCGGCTCACGAAGCTGGAAGACAGCATCATTCCCGACATCATCGCGTGAGCCGACCAGTGCTTGCCGGCTTCTCCATTTCCGGCTAAGCGCGGGCCATTCAGAGCCGGGGACGTCGTTGACCGCAGCTTCCGCACCAGTCGCCATCATCATGGGCAGCCAGTCCGACTGGGAGACGATGCGGCACGCCGCCGACACCCTGGACGCGCTGCAGGTGGCGCATGACGACAGGATCGTCTCGGCCCACCGCACCCCGCAACGTCTCTACGAATTCGCGACCGGCGCCAAGGCGGCGGGCTATCGCGTCATCATCGCCGGCGCGGGCGGCGCTGCCCATCTTCCGGGGATGACGGCTGCACTGACTCCACTGCCGGTCTTTGGCGTGCCGGTGGAATCGAAAGCTCTCTCCGGACAGGATTCGCTGTTGTCCATCGTGCAGATGCCGGCAGGCATCCCCGTCGGTACGCTGGCAATCGGCAAGGCCGGTGCGGTGAACGCAGCGCTGATGGCCGTCGCGGTGCTTGCGCTTTCCGACCCCGCGCTGGCCGAACGCCTCGACGCCTGGCGCGCACGTCAGACGGACGCAGTTACCATAGCCCCTTCGAAGTCATGACCGCACCCCTGCAGCCCAACGCCACCATCGGCATCATCGGTGGGGGCCAGCTCGGCCGCATGCTGGCGATGGCCGCCGCGCGCCTCGGCTACCGGACGGCGGTTCTGGAGCCGCAGGCGGATTGTCCAGCCGCCCAGGTGGCGAACCACCAGATTGTCGCGGCCTACGACGATCCCGACGGCCTCGACGCTCTCGCGCGTCACTGCGCCGTTGTGACCTACGAGTTCGAGAACGTCCCGGTGGAGGCCGCGGCACGGCTGGCGAAGTCTGTCCCTGTCTTCCCGCCGCCCCGCGCCCTGGAAATGGCGCAGGACCGCCTCGTCGAAAAGACCTTCCTGCGCAGCGTCGGCGTCCCCACGGCAGATTTCCAGGCGGTCGATTCCGACGCGGACCTTGCCGCCGGGCTGCGCGCCTTCGGTGGCAAGGGCGTGCTGAAGACCCGCCGCCTCGGCTATGACGGCAAGGGACAGCGCGTGTTCTCGGCCGAGCCGGCCGATACGACCGGCATCTATGCCGGCATGGGCGGCGTTCCGCTGATCCTGGAGTCCTTCGTTCCCTTCGAGCGCGAGATTTCCATCATCGCCGCGCGGGACGCCAATGGCAGGGTCGTCGCCTTCGATCCCGCCGAGAACGTCCACCGCGACGGCATTCTTCATACGTCCACGCTGCCCGCGCGCATCACCGCCTCGACGCAGGACGCCGCAAATGCCGCCGCGTCCAGGATTCTGGAGGCTCTGGACTATGTCGGCGTGATCGGGATCGAGTTCTTCCTGCTGCCGGACGGAAGCCTTCTCGCCAACGAGATCGCGCCGCGCGTCCACAATTCCGGCCACTGGACCGAAGCGGCCTGCGCCATATCGCAGTTCGAGCAGCACATCCGCGCCGTTGCCGGCCTGCCGCTGGGCGATCCCTGGCGGCACGCCGACTGCGTCATGGAGAACCTGATCGGCGACGACGTGCTCCGCGCGGGGGAACTTGCCGCCGAGCCGGGTGTCGTCCTGCATCTCTACGGCAAGGCCGAGGCCCGGCCGGGCCGTAAGATGGGACACTTCACCCGCGTCGGCCGCACCAGGACCGAATAGAACGCCCGCCTGCCAGACAGGTTCGGCGGACTGTCATCTGCGCGGCACAAAACTGTCATCAAACTGTAACAGCGGAAACTTAAGGCCTGCCTCGACGCCGATGAGGGGCGTCCATGTCAATCAACCCCGACAGGAACAGGCCAATGAACACATTCCTGCTTACGGCATCCGCCGCAGCGGTGGCGATCGCCGCCTCCGCGGGCATCGCCTCGGCCCGCGACCAGGTGCAGATCGCAGGTTCGTCCACAGTCCTGCCCTATGCCAAGATCGTCGCCGAAACCTTCGGAGAGACCTATCCGAACTTCAAGACCCCGGTCGTCGAGTCCGGCGGTTCCTCCGCCGGCCTGAAGGAATTCTGCAAGGGCGTCGGCGAGGAGACCATCGACATCGCCAATTCGTCCCGCCCGATCCGCGACTCCGAAGTGGAGGCCTGCGCCAACGCGGGCGTGAAGGACATCCAGGAAGTCCGCATCGGCTATGACGGCATCGTGTTCGCCACCGACATCGCCGGCCCGGACTGGGCGCTGCAGCCGGTCGACGTCTACAAGGCCCTCGCGGCCAAGGTCGTGGTCGACGGAAAGCTGACCGACAACCCCTACAGGACCTGGCAGGACGTGAATCCTGCCCTGCCCGCCTGGGACATCGCCGCCTACATTCCCGGCGAGAAGCACGGCACCCGCGAGGTGTTCGAGGAAAAGCTGCTGGTCGCCGGCTGCAAGGCTCTCGACGGCATCGAGGTGGCCAAGGCGGCCGGCCTTGACGAGAAGGCCGCCGAATCCGCGTGCAAGGCCGTCCGCAAGGACGGCATGGCAATCGACATCGACGGCGACTACACCGAGACGCTTGCCCGCATCTCCTCCAACAAGACGGGCGTCGGCGTGTTCGGCCTCTCCTTCTACGAGAACAATGCCGACAAGCTGAAGGTGGCCACCGTCGGCGACGTCGTTCCCTCGGTCGAAACCATCGCCTCCGGCGAGTACCCGGTTTCGCGCCCGCTGTTCTTCTACGTGAAGAAGGCGCATCTCGGCGTCGTCCCGGGGCTGAAGGAATATGTCGAGTTCTTCCTCGATGATCAGATGATCGGACCGGAGAGCCCACTCGCCGAGTACGGCCTCGTGCCGGCTCCGGATGCGGAACGCGAGCAGCAGCGCGCCGACTTCGCCGCCGGCAAGACCATGTAGCAACCCTTTCGGGGGCGGGGACCGGAACGTCGGCGCCCCCGTGCTCGTAACCAGCAGTTTGCCCGGACTTTCCGGCCGTTCGGCCGCAAGTGGAGAGTGGCGCGTGTCAGGCTTCATGATCGTCGCGATCATCCTCGCCCTCGGCATCGTGGGATTTGTCATCGGCCGCCGGCGGGCGGCATCCCTGCAGGCGTCGGGCAAGGAACGACCGCATTCCCGTGCGCACTATCACGGGTGGTGGGTGTTCATCCTCGCCGTGCTTCCAGCGGTCCTGTTCCTCGTCGCCTGGAGCGTCGGCAGCTCCTGGTTTGTTGCCTCGTCGATCCGCGCCGCCTTGCCGGCAGCAACCGTGGAGAGCCCCGTCGCCAGCGAAAACCTCGCCTACGGCATGGTGCAGGCACTGGCCCGGGGCCTGCGGGTGCTCGAAGCCGATGGCGTGACCGGACTGCCGGCGACCTTCGCCGAGCTGCAGCCGCTTCTCGCGGCGCGCGGCGTGGCGCTCGCGGCCGACACGCGGGACTACATGATCCCGCTGGCCGAGCATCTGAACGCCATGCAGAACGCCGCGTCGTGGACAGGCGCCCTGCTAGCGATCGTACTGGCAGTCGGATGCATGGTCGCCGGCATGCGCGGCATCACGCTCCGCAGCCCTGCCCGCAACAAGGTCGAGCGGGTCATCCTCTGGCTGCTGATGGCGTCGTCGATGATCGCCATCCTGACCACCGTCGGCATCGTCCTGTCGATGCTCTTCGAGTCGATCGCCTTCTTCAGCAAGGTGTCCCCGGTTGACTTCTTCTTCGGAACGGTCTGGGATCCCCGCTTCGCCGCGGCCGACGCGACCGACACCGAGGGCCAGTTCGGCCTGATCCCGCTGCTTGCCGGCACGCTCTACATCGCCTTCGTAGCCATGCTGTTCGCCGTGCCCATCGGGCTCATGTCGGCCGTCTACATGGCCGAATATGCCTCGCCGGCGGTGCGCCGCGTGGTCAAGCCGCTGCTCGAACTCTTGGCCGGCATCCCCACCATCGTGTACGGCTTCTTTGCCCTCGTCACCGTCGGTCCCTTCCTGCGCGACCTAAGTGCGGCGCTCGCCGGTGGCGTCGCCTTCATCCAGGCGCAGAGCGTGCTGACCGCCGGCCTGGTGATGGGCATCATGCTCATCCCCTTCGTCTCCTCGCTGTCCGACGACATCATCACGGCGGTGCCGAAGGCCATGCGCGACGGCTCGCTCGGCCTCGGTGCGACGCAGTCGGAAACGATCAAGCGCGTCGTCCTGCCGGCTGCGCTTCCCGGCATCGTCGGCGCCCTGCTTCTGACGGCTTCCCGCGCCATCGGCGAAACGATGATCGTGGTGCTGGCGGCCGGCGTCGCCGCGAGGCTGACCATCAACCCGTTCGAGGCGATGACCACGATCACGGTAAAGATCGTCAACCAGCTCACCGGCGATTTGGAATTCACCTCGCCACAGACGCTCGTGGCCTTCGCGCTGGGTATCACGCTGTTCTGCGTCACGCTCGCAATGAACGTCTTCGCCCTCTACATCGTGCGCAAGTACCGGGAGCAATACGAATGACCGACGCCACCATTGGCTCCCCGGTCGCCAGGCCTGCCCGCCGCGACATCGGGCTGAAGCGACGCTACGCCGCCGAGCGGCGGTTTCGCCTCTACGGTGTCGGGGCGATCGCGATCGGCATCCTCTTCCTGTTCGCGCTGCTGTTCTCGGTGGTCTCCAACGGCTACTCGGCCTTCTGGCAGACCTCGATCCGACTCGCGATCAACTTCGACCCGGCGATCATCGATCCGCAGAACAAGCGCGAGACCGACCCGAACGCCATTGTCGCCGCCAACTACCCGCAGCTGGCGCGTGACGCGCTGGCGAAAAAGCTCGGCGTCGACACCTCGGACCGCCAGGTGTCGCGGCAGCTCGGGAAGATGATCTCGGACGGAGTTCGCACGCAGCTTCGCGACATGGTGCTCGCCGATCCCTCGATCATCGGCACGACCCGGGATGTCTGGGTGCTGGCCAGCGGCGACGTCGACTCCGCCAACAAGGGCCAGATCGACCTGTCGGTGGACCAGGCGCGCCGCAAGGTTTCCGACCAGCAGGTGAAGTGGATCGGACAGCTCAACGCCGACGGCACGATGGCGAAGCGCTTCAACTTCGGCCTGTTCTCCTTCGGTGCCTCAAGTCGGCCGGAAACCGCCGGTGTCGGGGTGGCCATACTCGGCTCGTTCTACATGATGGCGATCGTGCTCGTGCTGTCGCTGCCGATCGGCGTCGCCGCCTCGATTTACCTTGAGGAATTCGCGCCCAGGAACCGCCTCACCGACATCATCGAGGTGAACATCAACAACCTCGCCGCGGTCCCCTCGATCGTCTACGGTCTGCTGGGGCTCGCGGTGTTCATCGGCTTCATGGGTCTGCCGCGCTCCGCCGCCCTGGTCGGCGGGCTGGTGCTCACGCTGATGACGCTGCCCACCATCATCATAGCCACGCGTGCAGCGCTGCGGGCAGTGCCGCCGTCGATCCGTTCCGCGGCGCTGGGTCTCGGCGCATCGAAGATGCAGATGGTGTTCCACCACGTCTTGCCGCTGGCCGCGCCCGGCATCCTGACCGGCACGATCATCGGGCTTGCCCACGCACTGGGCGAGACGGCGCCCCTGCTCCTGATCGGCATGGTGGCCTTCGTGGTCGATCACCCGACCACTCCGCTCGATCCGTCCACCGCCCTGCCCGTGCAGATCTACATGTGGGCCAACGAGGCCGAGCGCGCCTTCGTCGAACGCACCTCCGGCGCCATCATCATCCTGCTGGTCTTCCTCGCGGTGATGAACCTTGCCGCCATCATCCTGCGCAACCGTTTCGAGCGCCGCTGGTAGAACTGGAGCCGAGTGATGAACATCTTCAACGAACAAGGCATCGAAAGAGCGGTGAAGGGCGCCATGACCAGCGAGGCCAGCGTGCCGATCAAGATCAGGGGCGAAAAGGTCACCGTTCACTACGGCGAGAAGCAGGCGCTGTTCGGCGTCGACCTCGAGGTCCGCGAGAGGCAGGTGACCGCGCTGATCGGCCCCTCGGGCTGCGGCAAGTCCACCTTCCTGCGCTGCCTCAACCGGATGAACGACACCATCGAGGGCTGCCGTGTCGGCGGCAACCTCACCCTGGACGGAGAGGACATCTACAACCCGGCGATCGACGTCGTCGAGCTGCGCGCCCGCGTCGGCATGGTGTTCCAGAAGCCCAATCCGTTCCCCAAGTCGATCTACGAGAACGTCGCCTACGGCCCTCGAATCCACGGCCTCACACGCAACAAGGCCGAGATGGACGAAGTGATCGAGTCGAGCCTGAGGAAGGCCGCGCTCTGGAACGAGGTGAAGGATCGCCTGCACGAACCGGGCACCGGCCTCTCCGGTGGCCAGCAGCAGCGCCTCTGCATCGCCCGCGCCATCGCCGTCTCGCCGGAGGTGATCCTCATGGACGAGCCCTGCTCGGCGCTCGATCCCATTGCGACCGCCAGGATCGAGGAACTGATCGACGAGCTGAAGCAGAACTACACGATCGTCATCGTGACGCACTCGATGCAGCAGGCCGCGCGCGTTTCACAGCGCACCGCAATGTTCCACCTCGGCTACCTGGTCGAGGAAGGGGCGACCGACAAGATGTTCACCAACCCCGACGACAAGCGCACCCAGGACTACATTACCGGCCGGTTCGGCTGAGCGAGCGCGAAGGACCATACCCATGGGCGAGCACACCGTATCCTCCTTCGACCAGGAACTCGACGAGATCGGCAAGCTGATCCGCGAGATGGCGGACCTGTCGTCGGCGATGGTCGGGGCATCGATCCGCGCCCTCGTCGATGCCGACCAGGGCGCTGCCCAGCGCGTGATCTCGGACGACGCCGTGATGGATGCGCGCCAGCGCGAACTGGACGACCGCTCCATAAAGCTGATCGCCCGGCGGCAGCCGATGGCACAGGATCTGCGCTCGGTATTGGGCGCGATCCGCATGGCAGCCGACTTCGAGCGCATCGGCGACCTTGCCAAGAACGTCGCCAAGCGGGTCGGTGCCGTCGGACAGGCGACCACCCCGACCGCCCTGTCGCACGGCATCCTCGACATGTCGCACTTGGTGCTGCGCCAGATCGAGGAGGTCACCCACGCCTATATCGAGCGCAAGCCGGAAGTCCTTCCGGGCCTGCGCACCGGCGACGAGGCCGTCGACCGCCGCTACACCTCGATCTTCCGCGAACTCCTCACCTACATGATGGAGGATCCGCGCAACATCACGCCCTGCACTCACCTGCTGTTCTGCGCCAAGAATCTCGAACGCATCGGCGACCATGTGACCAACATCGCGGAAAACGCCTACTTCGTCCTGACCGGACAGCAACTTCCCGCCTATCGTCCGAAACTGGACGAGACGGGGATGGTGCTTTCGGCCGAATGAGCCTCGGAGTCCGGCAATGATTGCACCGAAGATCATGGTCGTGGAGGACGAGGAATCCCTCGGCGTCCTCTTGCGGTACAACCTCGAGGCCGAAGGCTACCAGGTCGAGGTGGTCCCCCGCGGCGACGAAGCCGAGATCCGGCTTCAGGAGAACGTGCCCGACCTGCTCGTGCTGGACTGGATGCTGCCCGCCCTCTCTGGCATCGAGCTCTGCCGGCGGCTACGCATCCGGCCCGAGACCGAACGCCTGCCCATCATCATGCTGACCGCGCGCGGCGAGGAAACCGATCGCGTGCGGGGGCTTTCGACAGGCGCGGATGACTATCTCGTAAAGCCTTTCTCGACACCCGAACTTGTCGCGCGCGTGAAGGCGCTGCTGCGCCGCGCCAAGCCCGAGGTGCTGTCCAATGTGCTGAAGGTCGGCGACGTCGTGCTCGACCGGGAGTCCCACCGCGTCTACAGGAAGGACACCGAGATCAAGCTGGGCCCCACCGAGTTCCGCCTGCTCGAGTTCATGATGCGCCACCCCGGCCGCGTCTTCTCGCGCGGCCAGCTTCTCGACAACGTCTGGGGCGAGACGATCTACATCGACGAGCGCACGGTGGACGTGCATGTCGGGCGCCTGCGCAAGGCGGTGAACAATGGCCACATGCCCGACGTGATCCGCACGGTGCGCGGCGCTGGCTACGCGATCAGCGAGGATTAGGCTGCTCGACGCTCGAAGCCGCGTCAGACGCCTTCGAGAATGACGATCGTCGGGCGCGACGGCAGGCCGCGCAGGGAGACGGTCAGGCTCCGTCCCTCCCGGAATTCGACCGCATAGGCATCGGCCAGCAGGCCGAGGAATTCCGACATGGGCGTCGAATGCCGGTGCATTGGCAGCACGATGGACGATTGCAGCCGCGTGGTGATCTCGGTCATGCGCTCCAGCGACTGCGTCATTCCCCCGTCGACCGGCACCATCACCACGTCGAGACGTCCGATCGCCCCGTAATGTGCGTCATCGAGCCGGTGGTGGAGATGGCCGAGATGGCCGATGCACAGGTCCGCCACCTCGAAGATGAAGATCGAGTTGCCGTTCTCCTCCATCTCGCCCCAGTGGCGGATGTCGGTCGGCACGTTGCGGATGTAGACGTCGTCCACCACCAGCGCGTGCCGCGCCGGTCCGCCTTCAGGGTTCCAGCCACGCAGCACGTATTCGATCGCCGGGTCGGGCGTGTCGGTGAAATGGGTCCGGTGCGCCTTGTTCATCGTGACGACGCGCGGAGGCGGATTGCCGCCGTAGACACCGCTGAAGTCCGTCGCGATCCGCACCCCGGCAGGCGTATCGATGAGATAGGTGGAATGGCCGGAATAGGTGATGACCACCTCGCCCTGGTCCGCTGCGACCTCGGTCGGCGAGAAGCTCGCGAACGTGACCTTCGGCAACGACTGGGCGATGGCCATGCACTTGCTGGGCACCGGGGCATCGTCCTGCGCCCATGCCGCAAATCCCGGCGCAAAGAGCAGCATGCAGGCAAGGCCGACGCGTCGAAGCATGGCGGGCATCCCCTCTGCAACGGGTGAAGGCTAGCCTCAGTGCCGTCGCAAGCCAGAGCTTTCTACTCCGGCGGGTTCAAAAAACCGCGAGGGAGCGGATGTCGGGCTGGCTTCTGGACGTATACGGGGGAACTCATTATAAGCGCCGCACTCCGGAAAACTCGCCGAAATTGCACACAGGGACGTCATGGCCGGCCATTCGCAATTCAAGAACATCATGCATCGCAAGGGTCGCCAGGATGCGGCCAAGTCGAAGATCTTCTCCAAGCTCGCGCGCGAAATCACCGTCGCGGCCAAGCTCGGCGTTCCCGACCCTGCGATGAATCCGCGACTGCGCCTCGCCGTTCAGAACGCCAAGGCCGAGTCGATGCCCAAGGACAACATCCAGCGGGCCATCAACAAGGCGATGGGCGGCGACTCCGAAAACTATGAGGAGGTCCGCTACGAGGGCTATGGCCCCGGCGGCGTGGCGCTGATCGTCGAGGCGCTGACCGACAACCGCAACCGCACTGCCTCCAGCGTGCGCGCCGCCTTTACCAAGGCAGGCGGATCGCTCGGCGAAACCGGCTCCGTCTCGTTCCTGTGGGACCGCGTCGGCGAGATCTTCTATCCCGCCAGCGCGGGCGACGCCGACAAGGTCATGGAAGCCGCGATCGAGGCCGGAGCCGACGACGTCCAGTCCGACGAGAACGGACACACCATCCAGTGCTCCTTCGAATCCATCGGCGAGGTGTCCAAGGCGCTCGAGGGCCCGCTCGGCGAGGCCGAGAGCGTCAAGGTGATCTGGAAGCCGCAGAACACGGTTCCGGTCGACGAGGAGCGGGCGCGTTCGCTGATGAAGCTGGTGGCCACCCTCGAGGATGACGACGACGTCCAGAACGTCTACGCCAATTTCGAGGTGGACGACGCGACCCTGGCGCGTCTCAGCGCCGCCTGACGGAACAACAGGCCCGTTTTCGGCGGGCCTTAAGAGGCCGCACGCACCGGTTTTGCGACTGCGGCCTCGTGCGCATCCACCGCATTGAGGAACTTTCCGAGCAGCACGTTGAATGCGGTCGGATGCGTCCAGAACGGCGCGTGACCAGCTCCCGGTATCGTGACCACCCCGCCCGCCACAGGGTGGCGGAGCTTAAGCCCGGTCAGGTAGGACAGCCGAAGGAACGGATCGTTCGAACCGTTGACGAACAGGATCGGAATGTCTGCCGCGAGCACCGTCGCCCGCTGATCCTGGTTCCTCGTCAGGTCCTTCGAGAAGATCGGCCGGAAGCGCCCGTCGGCCCGGGCGATCGCCTTTCGGAAGGACGGGTGCCCTTGGTTGTCGAAGCACAGGGTGTCGAAACGGTCGATGTCCTTCTCCGAATAGGCTTCCTTCGACGCCAGCAGCACGTCGAACGACATGGTGAACGCCCGCAGCGACCCGACCATGCCGGGCGCGAGCGGCGGCGTCCCCGTCAGCAACGCGGCCGCGACCAGGTTGCCTCGTTGCATGAGTTCGATCACCACATGGCCGCCGAGCGACCAGCCGACGAAAGCCGCGCGCGACACCGAGAGCCTGGTCAGTACCTCCTGGACCGTGTCGGCGAAGCCGCCGACGGTGTAGTTCGTCTTCGGGTCGCGCGCGTCGTCGGACTGGCCGTGGCCCGGCAGGTCCATCGCAATGATGCGACGGTCGAAGGCCGGAGCCCCGCCCCACTGCTTGTAAAAGCACTGGGCTGATGCCCCCGAACCGTGCAGAAGCACAAGCGGCAGACCGGCTCCGCCGGTGTCGACGACATGCACTGCGCCGGCCCGGACGGCGACATCGAAATGCTTTGTTGGCATGGCGGAAGACGCCTCGTTTTCCTGGCGCCCACCATGTCATTCCGGCCTCAAACCTTCGTTGAGCGGACAATTCAAATTGTATCTATGCTGCACTTCTTGCGCGTTGCATCGTCCCTATGCAACCGCTAGGTTCGTTCATTCGAGGTCCGCCTCAGTCCGAAATAATGCCCACACTGGCTTTCGGGAGGGACGCGGAGCCGGCATTCCAGCGTTGCTCATCAACGCCTGCCGGCGCCGTCCGATCGATCAGCCCGCGTGTCGGCAGGTGACGGGACAGAGCGACCTTGAACGGAAGTCCGGTTTTTCCCACAACGCCTGCGCACCCCTGGAATGGCCCTCCTGCTCGACCTCCTCGTAACGATCGTCAGTTTCGCCGTCGTCGCCATCTACGCATGGTCGCTGCGTGCACACTTCTCCTCGCCGACCATGCCGGACGGCGCCAAGCTCATCACCGTTCTGGTGATATGCACCGCCATCGCCTACACCTTGCTGACCTGGCTCTCCGACCAGCCGACCGGACTCCAGGTAGCCGGTCTCGTGCTCGAACTGGCGAGCCTCTGGCTGTTCTGGCGTGCGGTTGTAGCGTCCCGCAACGCGCGCCTGCGCTACGCCTTCGATCCCGAAGGCCCTCGCGGTCTGGTCACGGACGGTCCCTACAAGTGGATTCGCCACCCGTTCTACACGTCCTACCTGATGTTCTGGTCCGGATGGGCGCTGTCGACATCGTCGATCTGGGCGGCCATACCGGTCATCGTCTTCGCGGCAGTTTACATAATGGCGGCCCGCAACGAGGAGGAACTGTTCGCGACCACCCCGATGGCCGCTGACTACGCAGCGTATCGGGCGAGGACCGGGTTCCTCCTGCCGCGCCTTTGGTGAAACCCTCGGCGCATCTGCCGAGAGCGACCTTCTCGCGCGCAGCACGGCCTCCGACCTGGGCCCTTCATCGAGGGAGTTCCTGCCGGCGTGATGTCGGCCCGTGCCGCGCCTGCCCTTGACACCGCCTGCCCGGTGCCCGACTTCCTGTCGCGAAGGAGACGCCCATGCCAGACGCCCGACGATCGACTGTCGACGCCTCAGAGGTGGAACGCTTCTCGGCGCTTGCGGCCGAGTGGTGGAACCCGAACGGCAAGTTCCGGCCGCTGCACAAGTTCAACCCGGTCAGGTTGGCCTATATCCGCGACCAGGTGGCGGCGCGCTTCGGCCGCGATCCGCATGCGGCGCGGCCTTTCGAGGGATTGCGCTTCCTCGACATCGGATGCGGCGGCGGCCTGCTGTGCGAGCCGATGGCCCGACTCGGGGCGGAGGTGGTTGGCGCCGACGCGTCGGCGACCAACATCGAGGTGGCGAAGCTGCATGCGGCCGAATCGGGCGTGGAGATCGACTATCGCGCCACGACCGCCGAGGACCTGGCGGATGCGGGCGAACGCTTCGATGTCATCCTCAACATGGAAGTGGTCGAGCACGTCTCCGACGTGCCGCTCTACATCGCCCGCTGCGCCGAGATGGTGAAGCCCGACGGCATCATGTTCGTCGCCACCATCAACCGCACGCTGAAGGCGCTGGGTCTCGCGATCGTCGGCGCGGAATATGTGCTGCGCTGGCTGCCCCGCGGCACCCACCAGTTCAGCAAGCTCGTGCGTCCGGAGGAACTCGAGAAGGCTCTGACGGACGCTGGCCTGTCTGTCATCGACCGCACCGGCGTCGTCTACAGCCCTCTCGCGGACCGCTGGCAGCGTTCCAAGGACATGGACGTCAACTACATGGTGCTCGCTGAACGGCCCGCCCAGCAGTAGCGCAGCCGACGCCGTCTTCTGGCGTCGGAAGTGCTGTCCAACGCCGCGTGAGGTCGGCTGAAGCCGCCAGACGCGGCAAGTATCACAAGCGCTCCCTTTCCCGCTTGCCTGCGGCCGTCGAAGCGTCACCGGCCCCTCCCGACCCGGCGCGAGACTCGGACGGCTGGCTCTGGGCCTTGGTCGTGACGGCCACGCCGATGCAGATGACGCCGGCGCCCAGCCAGGTGAGCAGAGCGTAGTGCTCACCCAGCACCAGCGTGCCTGAAAGCAGGCCGACCGCCGCGGCGAGATAGCCGATCTGGCTGAGATAGACCGGCCCGCCCACCTGCTGCAGGCGGAAGAAGAAGACATACATCCCGGTGGAGGCGGCGGCCTGCGCGAGCGCGAGGAACGGAACATCCGCCAGCATCCCGACCGCGCCGGCCTGTCCAGTCGCCACCAGCGCCACGAACAGCATCGCGGCGGCAGCCAGATGACTGCCGACCGCCAGCTCGATCGGTCCAGCATTCCTCGGCCAGTCGTAACTGCGATAGATGTTGCCGACGGCAAGGGAGGCCGGCACCAGAAGCCCGAGCATCACCCAGACCAGCGCCGCCGGCTGGTCGGCCTCGCCACGTGTCGCGGTCACCATCACCGCGCCCACGAAGCCGATGGCTATGCCCGCCACGCCAAGCCCGTTCGGCGGACGGATCCGCAGCAGGATCGACATCAGCAGCGTGAAGACCGGCGACAGCGTGTACATGATGCCGGCGTAGCCGGCGCCGACATGCGGCATGATGGTGAAGGTGAGAAGGTTCGGCGCCGCATATGACACGGCGGCCGTGATGATGAAGTAGCGCAGCCTGTGCGCGTCGAGATGGAACCGGGCGCCGCGCAGGAGCGAAACGGCCAGCAGCACGCCGCCGGCGCCCGTCGAGATCAGGAGCGCCCAGAGCAGCGGCGGCACGCCGGCTTCGCTGGCAAGCTTGCCGAAAGGCAGCATGAGGCCCAGCATACCGCCGGTGGCGATCAGCAGCGCGAAGGCAGACGTCCAGATCAGATGCATGCGCGGTTACCCATTCCGCAGGCAGCTTTCGACGAAAACATGCCAAGCCGCATGGGCCACGATGCGGATTTGCTGAGACTCAGCGCCTTCGCGCCTTCCAGAAAGGTGTCAAATCTCCAATACCGGTGCGGTCCGACGTGGCAGAGTCATCTGGCCCCTGCAGCCTGGAGCACCAGCATGAACGCCGAAGATTTCCGCCGCGTGGCGCTCGACCAGCCTGAGGCCGAGGAGAGATCGCACCTCGGCAAGGCGGACTTCCGCGTCCGCAACCGCATCTTCGCCTCCTTGCCCGCGCCGGACCTGGCGGTGATCAAGCTGACGCCGGCGGAACAGGCCGTGGTCTGCCAGGCAGAACCTGCCGTGTTCAGGCCGGTGAAGGGAGGCTGGGGCCGGCAGGGCTGGACCGAAATCCTGCTCGAGATGGCGGACGAGCAGGCGCTGCTCAGCGCCTGCCGGATGGGGTGGCGCAACGCCGCGCCGTCCAGCCTTCGGCGGCGGCACGAGTGCCGCGACGGCCGACTGACCCTCAGTTCCGGTCGTCCGGGAAGACCGGAATAGGCATGAAGCTGACCCCGTCGTCGGCCAGGCTCTTGGCCTCATCGAGGGTCGCCTCGCCGTATATGCCGCGCGGCTCGACCTCGCCGAAGTGGATCTTGCGTGCTTCTTCAGCAAACCGGTCGCCGACATAGTCGGCGTTCTCGCGGATCCTCTTCGACAGCGCCCTCAGTTCGGCCATCGCGCGCTTTTGCGCCTCGTTCATCGCAAGCTCGGTCTTCTCCTGCTTGCGGCTGGTCGAGACGGCAGGCGCCATCAGAGCCTTCGTAACCTTCGTGGAGCCGCAGTGAGGGCACTCGACGAAGCCTCTCTCCTGCTGGCTGTCATAGTCTTCATTGTTACGGAACCAGGCCTCGAACGAATGCCCATGGTCGCAGGCAAGCGAGAAGCGGATCACGCGGCACCCCGAATTTCGGCATCTGCTGCACGCACGGTCTCGACCGCAAAGTCGCGCGCGTTCTTCAGGTTGGGAATCTTGCGTCGCGCCTCGCCGGAAAGGCGCGTGTCGATCTGGGCCAGGGCGATACCGGGCACATCGCTGTCGACTTCGGCGATGATGCGGCCCCAGGGGTCAACGATGAGCGAATGACCGAAGGTCTCGCGCCCGTCCTCATGCAGGCCGCCCTGCGCCGCGGCGATCACGAACGCGCCGTTCTCGATGGCGCGCGCCCGCAGCAGCACGTGCCAGTGCGCCTCGCCGGTCTGGCGGGTGAAGGCGGCGGGCACGCAAAGCACCTCTGCGCCCGCCAGGGCCTCGGCGCGGAACAGCTGCGGAAAGCGCAGGTCATAGCAGACGGCGAAGCCGAGCGTCGCGAAGGGCAGGTCCGCCACCGTCGCCCGGCCGCCCGCCTCGTAGGCGGAGGATTCACGCCAGCTCTCGCCATTGTCGAGATCGACGTCGAACATGTGAATCTTGTCGTAGCAGGCGCGCAGCGCGCCATCCGGTCCGAACAGCAGCGCCCGGTTCGCCAGCTTGCCGTCGGCCCTCAGGATCGCCGTCGAGCCGATATGCAGGTAGATCCCGAGCTCGCCGGCCAGGCGCGACGCCGTGGCCACGACGACGTCCTTTTCCTCGGTGGTGAAGACCGAGGCGCGGGCCTCCTGGTCGCGCACCAGCGCGCCCGTCATCTCCGGCGTCTGCACATAGGTCGCACCCTTGGCAGCGGCTTCGCGCACCAGCGCTTCCATGTCGGCGGCGTTGCGTCGCGGCTCCTTGGCCGATCGCATCTGCACCACGGCGGCCGTGAATACGCTCATGGCAGGTCTCCTCAGTTCAGGCGACCGGTGGCGAGCAGCCCGTCGAGCCGCCCTTCCGCCTCCAGCGCATGCAGGTCATCGGACCCGCCGACATGCACGTCGCCAATGAAGATTTGCGGGAAGGTTGTTCGGCCGTTCGCCCGCGCGATCATTTCTGCGCGCAGTTCCGGCGAGAAACTTGCGTCGTGCTCCACGTAGGACGCCCCCTTGCGGTCGAGCAGGCGCTTGGCTGCTGCGCAGTAACCGCACATCATCCGCGTGTAGATCGTGACTTCCACCATTTCGTCATCGCCTTGTGACGAAACGTATATAGAGGTTCACTCTTCCGGTCGGAAGTCCCCCGGCAACACCCGCGCAAACGTGAGCACGTCGACCGCGCTGGCCCCGCCCCTCAACAGCGCCTTCGTCGCAGAGGCCACCGTGGCGCCTGTCGTATAGACGTCGTCGACAAGCATCACCCGCCGGCCCTCGATCATCCGCCTTGACGTCTTCGGTACTGCGAAGGCCGCCCGTACGTTCGCCTCGCGCGCCTCGCGGTCGAGGCCGACCTGCTGGCGCGTCGGCTTGCGACGTATCAGCACGGCAGGCTCGAAGCGCCGCCCGGAAAGCAATGCGAGCCATCGGGCCAGCTCGGCCGACTGGTTGAACCGCCGGCGAAAGTAGCGATTGCGGTGCAATGGCACGGGAACGATGAGATCGCACGCCGGCACCAGTTCGAAGCCCGCACGGATCATCCACTTCGCCATCCAGCGGGCGAGGTCGGTGCGGTCGCGGTACTTCAGCCCCTGGACGAGATCCCGCGCCACGCCGGCATAGGCGACGGCGGCCCGCGCGCGCGCATAGGGCGGAGGGTTCGCGATCGCTGCCGCCGACAGGAAACCCTCGCCCATGTCGTGCGTGAACGGCGTGCCCATCACCGGGCACCAGGGCGGCTCGATCAGGGTCAGCGTGGACCAGCACGCCGGGCAGAGCGAGCCGGGCTCGGAAACCAGCCGGCGACAGCCGGCACAAGCCGGAGGGAACAGCAGGCGACCCGGCACATGTGCGATTGCCGACGCTGCCGACTTGAAACTGGCCCGCCAATCGATCATCTGGACGTCATCGAGAGCATCCGCCGGGCCGGTGGCGCCGGCCGTCGACAAGCTTGCGGCCATACGCCGGATTTGTCGCCTGCGCGATCACGGAAGGATTGGCAGAAGTTGCAGCCGTTGTTCGACACCGCGCTGGCCGTCGCCCGGAAGCGGCGTGCCCTGGCAAACCCCGTGGAGGGGGCCGGCTTCCTGATGCAGCGCGTGGCCGAGGATCTCGGTGAGCGCATCGCCGTGGTCGAGCGCCGCTTTCCCGACGCAGCCCTGCTGTATTCCGTGACCGGGGACGGTGCATCCGCGCTCAGGATGAGCGGCAAGGTGGACCAACTGATCCGCGTCGAGGCCGACCCGTCATTCGCTCCGGATGAAGCCGTGATCGCGTCGCCCGAGACGGTTCCGCTTGCCCCCGCCAGCATCGACCTGGCCGTGTCGCTGCTGGCGCTGCACGAGGTGAACGACGTGCCGGGGCTGCTGATCCAGATCCGCCGTGCGCTTCGCCCGGACGGGCTGTTCCTCGCCGCACTCCCCGGCGCCGGCACGCTCTCCGAGTTGCGCGACAGCCTCATCTCCGCCGAGGGTGAGCTGCGCGGAGGGGCGGCGGCCCGCGTCTACCCCTTCGCCGACGTCAGGGACATGGGTGGCCTGCTGCAACGCGCCGGCTTCGCGTTGCCGGTCGCCGACGTGGAAACGCTCACCGTCCGCTATTCGAGCATGTTCGGCCTGCTACGGGATCTGCGGGCGATGGGCGCGACCTCGGCCCTCATCGACCGGCCGCGGCAGCCGATCGCCCGCTCGGTCCTGCGGCGCGCGGCGGAAATCTATGCGGAACGTCACGCCGATCCGGACGGGCGCATCCGGGCAACGTTCTCGATCGTCTGGCTGTCGGGCTGGGTGCCTCACCCCTCGCAGAGCAAGCCGCTCAAGCCGGGTTCGGCACAGATGTCGCTGGCGAAGGCGCTGGAGGAAAAGCGCTGATCGCGAAGGATCAGTGGCTGTTGAGGCCGCGATTGAGCTCGCTGTTGTTGTTTCCCCACATGTATTCGATCCGGTTGCCGGCCGAACCGACGCCGGCGACGATGGCGAGGGACAGGACGGCGATGATCAGCCCGTATTCGATGGCTGTGGCGCCGCTCGCATCGCGCAGGAACTGGCGAAGTGTGTTTGCCATGGCTTCCATCCTTTGAAGCCACCCTACAGGCGACAGATTAAGGAAGGTTAATGGCGCACACTTAACGCAGCGTGAACCGGCCCGGTTCAGCAGTCGCCGCTGCGGGTACCGTTGTCCCGAATGATGCACACCGAGTTCGGCGACGACTGCAGCACGCTGCGCCGCAGCACGTAGGTTCCCGGATAGCCGATCGAGCCCGTGGTCGTGAAGTCGACCGGCGGCCCCGCGTCGGCCATCGTGTCCCCGAAGTGGTTGTTGATGACCATGATGGCGATGAGCGCCAGTCCGATTGCGGCCGAGCCGAACAGCAGCGCCACCCTGATGAGGCCACTGGAGGCTGCCTGGAGGCGAGACGTCGAGGGCCGATAGTAGTCGTCCTCCTCCATGTCTGACCTCATGCGCGCGTCTCCAACTCCGCAAGGTGCGGAACGGTCGGATTTGCTCAGATTCAGCTAAACTTTTCCTTAAACGCCGCCTTCAGAGCAGGTCCATCAGGAACGGGATCAGCGGTGCGTCGGCCGGCGGCATGGGATAGTCGCGCAACGCCTTGGGCCGCACCCACTTCAGCGTCTGCCCTTCCCGGGCGCTCGGAATGCCGGTGAACCTGCGGCAGACATAGAGCGGCATCAGGAGATGGAAGGTCTCGTAGGCGTGGCTTGCGAAGGTAAGCGGGGCCAGGCACGGGATCTGGGTCACGATGCCGAGCTCTTCCTGGAGCTCCCGTACCAGCGTCTCCTCCGGCGTCTCGCCAGGCTCGACCTTGCCGCCCGGAAACTCCCAGAGGCCGGCCAGCGACTTTCCCGGCGGGCGCTGCGCCAGCAGGATCCTGCCCTCCACGTCGATGAGGGCGCAGGCTGCGACCAGCAGGAGCTTCTTGGGTGCTTCCGTCATGGCTCCGGTGGCCTGCGATAGTGATAGCGATAGAGCTCGGAGAAGCCGAGGCGCGCATAGAGCTTCAGCGCCCATGCATTGTCGGCCGCAACCTGCAGCCAGGCAACCTTTGCACCCCGCAGGCGCGCCCATTTGAGGGCCGAGAGCACGATGCGGCCACCGAAACCCTTGCCGCGCTCCGCCTCGGCCGTCGCGATCTCGAACAGGCCTGCAAGCTCGCCGTCATGCACGCAGACGGCGGTCGAAATCGGCCTGCGATCCTGTTCCAGCACGAACAGGCCGGCTTCCGCCTCTATCGACTCGATGACGCCGGCGAGTCCCTGCGTGGAAGCGATCGGTTGGCCCCGCACGGCCGCCGTCGCGGCAGCGAAGCGCCCGACATCCTTGAACGGGATCTGGTCGAGCGCCTCCGCAACGACGTCGTCGGTAAGCGCGAGCCGGAACACCAGCGATTCGTCGAACCGCGGCCAGCCGAGGCGATCGAGATGCTCGGAAAGCGCCGGCGGCGCCAGTGGCGACACGCGCACCACGAATGGCTTGCCCGCCTCCGCGAAGCGCCGCCGGGCGCGCTCCAGCCGGCTTTCCATGTCGGCCGTGTCGCGAGGATCGAGCGGATTCACTGAATTGAGCCGCTTGGCATTGCTGCCGGGCGTCAGCCGCACGGCCCAGGCGCCGTCATAGTGCGTCGATGCCGCGGGCCAGGCGCGGAATCCCGCCGCCTCGAAGCGGCGCACGACTGTCAGTTCGGGGAAGGAGACGACGCCGGCCATCCGTCGTCAGGATCGGTAGTCGCCGTTGATCGCGACATATTCCTTCGTCAGATCGCAGGTCCAGACCGTCGCCTTGCCCCTGCCGAGGCCGAGGTCGACGCGGATCGCGATCTCGTCATGCTTCATGTAGGCTGAGGCCTTGGCCTCGGAATAGTCGGGATCGCGTTCCCCGGCGACGGCCAACCGGTTGTCGCCGAACCAGATCGACAGACGGTCGCGGTCAGCCGGCTCTCCCGCCTTGCCGACAGCCATGACGACCCGGCCCCAGTTGGCGTCCTCGCCGGCCACCGCCGTCTTGACCAGCGGCGAGTTGGCAATCGAAAGCGCCACCCGCTTGGCCGAGCGCGCCGAACGAGCCCCGGTAACGGTAACCTCCACCAGCTTGCGGGCGCCCTCGCCGTCGCGCACGACCTGGAGGGCGAGGGCCTTGAGCAGCCGGTTCAGCGCGCGCCGGAACGATCCGAGCCGCGGATCGGTGGTCTGGGTGATCGGCGGCACGCCGCGCCGCGCCGCTGCTCCGGTTGCGAACATCAGCAGCGTGTCGCTGGTCGAGGTGTCGCTGTCGACGGTGATGGCATTGAAGCTGCCGCCCACGCCCTTCGAGATCAGCCCCTGCAACACGGGCGCCGCGATCGCCGCATCCGTTGCCACGAAAGCCAGCATCGTCGCCATGTCCGGAGCGATCATGCCGGCGCCCTTGGCGATGCCGTTGATGGTCACCGTATGGCCGCCGAGCTTCACCGTGGCGGTGGCGACCTTCGGGAAGGTGTCGGTGGTCATGATCGCCTTGGCCGCCTCGTTCCAGCCTTCCGGCTTGGCCCCCGAGACCAGGTCCCCGAGCAGGTGGGCGAACTTGCTGGTGTCGAGCGGCTCGCCGATCACGCCGGTAGAGGCCATAAACACCTCGTCATCGTCGCAACCCGCGGCCTTGGCGGCGGCTTCGGCCGTCAGACGGGTCGACTCCACCCCCTTCTTGCCCGTGAAGGCGTTGGCGTTTCCGGAATTCACCACCAGCACGCGCGCCTTGCCCCCCGCAAGGTTGCGGCGGCAGGCGTCCACGGGCGCGGACGGACACTTCGAGCGCGTGAACACGCCGGCGACCGTCGTGCCCGGGCTGAACACCATGGTCAGGAGGTCCGTCCGGCCCTTGTACTTGATGCCGGCCTCCGCGGTCGCGATGCGCACGCCTTCGATGGGCGGCAGCGAGGGAGTGCGCTTCGGCGCGAGCGGCGAGACAGCGGTGGACATCGTGGCCTCTTGGACGAAAAAATGCGCCTTCAATTGCCCCACTGGACAAGGTCGCGCAAGGCGGATTCTCCCGCCTGGACATTCCGCGACGACACCATGTCACCTCGCGCAACAGGCGCAGGGATATTCGATCCCGTCACCACTCACCGGTTGCAACGCGATTTCGCCACCATTCCCATATCGGATGGCCGGTGGAGGAGCATGAGCCACCGCCATGTGGGCAATCATTGGCCTCATAGCTTGCCTGGCCTGCGATGTCGCGACATCGAGCCACGGTGAGCCGGTTGACGTCGAGCTGGTGCTGGCGGTCGATGCGTCGCGCTCCATGGACGACGAGGAGTTCGCGCTCCAGCGTTCCGGCTATGTCGAAGCGATCCGCGACCCGGCCTTCCTCGCAGCCGTTCGCTCCGGCCTGCACGGACGCATCGCCATCACCTACTTCGAGTGGGCCGGCACGATCCGCACGGAGTCTGCCGTACCCTGGCAGGTCATCGGGGATGCCGCTGGCGCAGAGGCTTTCGCAGCCGAACTGGCGAGGCGCCCCGCAGGCGGCTTCCGCGGCACCTCGATCTCGAAGGCGATCGACCATGGCGCATCGCTCCTCGCAAACGACGGCTTCGATGGCGCACGGCGCGTCATCGACATTTCCGGCGATGGCCCCAACAACCAGGGCGCACCGGTCACCGGCGCCCGCGACGCGGCGGTGGATGCAGGCATCGTCGTCAACGGCCTGCCAATCCTGATCCGGCCTTCGCCAACATTTCCCGAGATCGACCGATACTATGCCGAGTGCGTCATCGGCGGGCCGGGCGCCTTCGTGCTGCCAGTCAGGACGCCTGCTGAATTCGCGACGGCCATACGGCGCAAGCTGATCCTGGAAGTGAGCGGCGCATCCGCGCCCGCCGTCGTGCCGGCCGCCGCCGGGGAACCCGTCGATTGCCTGAAGGGCGAGCGGGACCGGCAGCTGTACGCCGATCCGCATTTCCCTGAGCTCGATCGCTAGACGGTTTCGGGACGGACGTCACCGCCTCAGCAGGAACACCGCCTGCTGGCCGAAGAAATTCATGAACCACCAGGGCATCGTGAACCTGATCTTCTGGCCATTGGCATCCAGCGCGGTCGCGCTCTCCACCTTGGCGCCGATATCGTTACACAACTCCACGAAATCGCGGATGGTGCAGAAATGGATGTTCGGCGTGTCGTACCATGAATAGGGCAGGTCCCTGGTCACCGGCATGCGCCCGCGCAGCAGCAGCGAGAGCCGGACCCGCCAGTGGCCGAAATTCGGGAACGACACGATCGCCCGCTCGCCGATGCGCAGGAGCTCGGTGAGGACCTGCTTGGGGTTGCGGGTGGCCTGCAGCGTCTGTGACAGGATCACGTAGTCGAAGCCGTTGTCGGGATAGAAGACGAGGTCGGTGTCGGCGTCTCCCTGGATCACCGACAGGCCGCGGGCCACGCATTCGTTCACGCCGCGCTGCGACAGTTCCACGCCGCGCCCGTCGACCTGCTTCGCTTCGCGCAACAGTTCCAGGAGCACGCCGTCCCCGCTGCCGACGTCGAGGACGCGCGCACCGGGACGGATGAGATCCGCGACGACCTGCAGGTCGACGCGCGTGTTGCTGTTCGCGCTCATGTCAGCTTAGCCCCTGCGCCCGCGCCGCCGAGCGCAGGAAACCGTCGATCGCCGCGAACATCTCGGGCTCGTTGAGCAGGAAAGCGTCATGCCCCTTGTCCGTCTCGATCTCGACGAAGGACACGGACGCGCCTGCCGCATTCAGCGCATGCACCACCTCGCGGCTCTCCGAGGTCGGGAACAGCCAGTCGCTGGTGAAGGAGACGAGGCAGAAGCGCGTCTTGGTCCCGGCGAAGGCATCCGCCAGTCGCCCGCCATAGTCGGCCGCGAGGTCGAAGTAGTCCATCGCGCGGGTCATGTAGAGGTAGGAATTGGCGTCGAACCGGTCGACGAAGGTCATGCCCTGATGGCGCAGGTAGCTCTCGATCTGGAAATCCGCGTCGAAGCCGAAGGTGAGATGCTGCCTGTCCTGAAGGTTGCGACCGAACTTCCGCTGCAGCGCCGCCTCGGAGAGATAGGTGATGTGCGCCGCCATCCGCGCGACCGCCAGCCCCTTCTGCGGGCGCTTGCCGGCGATGAGATAATCGCCGCCGAGCCAGTCCGGGTCTGCCATGACGGCCTGACGCCCGACCTCGTGGAAGGCGATGTTCTGCGAGGAATGCCGCGCCCCCGTCGCGATGGGCAGGGCGCAGAAGACCCGCTCCTTGTGACTCGCCGCCCATTCCAACACCTGCATGCCGCCCATCGAGCCGCCGAGCACGCAGAAGAGCTGGTCGATGCCCAGATGGTCCACCAGCATGGCCTGCGCGCGCACCATGTCACGGATGGTGATCACCGGCAGGTTGAGCGCATAGGGCCTGCCCGTCGCCGGATTGGTCGAGGCCGGGCCAGTGGAGCCGAGACAGCCGCCCAGCACGTTGGAACAGATGACGAAATAGCGGTTGGTGTCGACCACCTTGCCCGGGCCGATCAGCATCTCCCACCAGCCCGGCTTGCCGGTGACCGGGTTGGTGTTGGCCACATGCTGGTCCCCGGTCAGCGCGTGGCAGACCAGGACAGCGTTCGACTTGTCGGCGTTGAGCTCGCCATAGGTCTGGTAGGCGATCTGGAACGGCGCAAGCACCGTGCCGGCCTCCAGCATCAGCGGCTGGTCCGGGCCGAAGCGCAGGACCTTGCTCGACGGGTTGTCGGCTTCCGATTTCGGCTTGAGGGCGCGCAAGACTGCCATCCCTTTTCCTTGTCCCGCCGGGCTCGGGAAATAAAAAAACCGGCACTGCACGAGCAGGACCGGTTGCGGCGGGCATCGGTCCTTTAGCGAGTTGTTTAACGTGGCTGCAAGCCGACCGGCCAAATCACCACGGATCCGATGTGCTCATACCGCCGCGACACGTCCCGCGTCAATGGGAAGCCGTCGTGCGCCGGTCACGTACCCAAGGAGGCAAAGCCTTCCTTTGACGCGATCGGCGCCAACTGTACCCCGTGTCGCAATGGCGCCGTAGGGCCACGGGGCGCCTCGTCGCCATTCGACGAGCGATCCTCACGCGACCGTCGCCACCAGCGCAGTGCAGACGCTGGTCCCCACGCGTCGATAACTGTGCGGGATGCTTGAGTCGAAAGAGATGGCATCGCCTTGTTCGAGAACCACCTCTTCTTCGTCCACCAGGACAGCGAGCGTGCCTTCGATCACATAGAGAAACTCCTCCGTTCCATGCTGGTGCGGCTCCGACGCCGGTCCATCTGGCGGAAACGTCGCCATGAACGCTTCGATGCGTCGATCGGCCAGCGAGTAGTTGAGGCTCTCGAACAGATACGCGCCGGGAGAAGCACCCGCCGGGATTGGCAAGCGCACCCGCTCGCCGTGGCGTGTCACCGCGATTCTCGGCCCCTCCTTGTTGAAGAAGTGATCGAGCCCGACACCGAACACCATCGCGATCCTGGCAAGGGTCGGCAATGTCGGAAACAGCTGCCCGCGCTCGATCTTTGACAGCATGGCCGGCGAAAGCCCTGTATGCTCACCAAGCTGGACCAGGCCGAGCTGCTTCTTCAGCCGCAACGCCCTTATGCGCGGCCCTATGCGGTAACGCTCCAGCTCTGTCGTGAGTGTCTCTGACAGCACGCTCTGCATCCCGTTTTCACAGCACGACAATAGGGATCTGCAAATTTTCCTGTCAAGACAAATCTGTTTCTTCTCACGATAATGTTACTGGTGCGAAAACATCTTTGCTTCATATGAAAACACATCCGCGCACTGATGGCGGATTGCTCAATGAGGACTGTGACCGACATGAAGACGAAGCACGCATTGGCTGCCGCCCTGATCAGCATCACTGCGGCCCTGCCCGCCTGGGCAAACGACAAGGACATCGTCGACACGGCCGTCGGTGCCGGTGAGTTCACGACATTGGCTACTGCGCTGGAGGCCGCCGACCTCGTCTCCACGCTGAAGGGCGAAGGGCCGTTCACCGTGTTCGCGCCGACGGATGCGGCCTTTGCAAAACTCCCGGCGGGCACCGTGGAAAAGCTGCTCAAGCCCGAAAACAAGAAGCAGCTCGTGGACATCCTCACCTACCACGTTGTGCCCGGAAAGGTCAGGGCTGCCGACGTTGTCACTCTCGACGAGATCAAGACCGTGAACGGCAAGATGATCGACGTCGAAGTCAGTGGCACGGCAGTGAAGGTCAACGGGGCCAACGTGACGGCGACCGACATAGATGCAAGCAACGGCGTCATCCACGTCATCGACCAGGTCATCCTCCCGCCTGAGGGCTGACCCGAAACCCGGCCGGCGCCTCGGCGCCGGCCCATCCCGTCCGTTTAAGGAGAACGCGCATGAAGGCGCTCAACACCCTGACTCTCTTGCTGGTCGTTATCGGGGGGCTGAACTGGGGCCTCGTAGGCCTGTTCGATTTCGATCTCGTCGCCGCCCTCTTCGGGGCCGGTTCTGTACTGTCCAGGATCGTCTATATTCTCGTGGGCCTCTCTGCGGCGTGGCAACTCGTTTCTCGACTCATGACCACGGGTTCAGGCGAGGTTGCCGCCCAGCGTCAGCACTAGGGGCGATACCTCCGGGGCCATCCGGAACGGCTGCAGCACCACGTCCGTCGACGTGGGCACGCGGAACAACAATATTCCCCCTGGCTTTCAGTTTCATGAGCACCGCAAGAGAACACGGCAATTACATACCGCGGGGCCCGATCTCCGCGGTAGCATTCGTCGCCATCATCGTGGGCATCAGCCTGGGCATTGGCTATGTGACCGCGCCCGGACAATGGTACGCGAACCTCAACAAGCCGACGTTCAATCCGCCCCCGTGGGTTTTCGGGCCGGTATGGAGCGTGCTGTATGTCCTGATCGCCATCGCGGGCTGGCGGATCTGGCGCACTGCACCGAAAAGCGGCGCGATGGCGCTGTGGATCGCGCAAATGATCCTGAACTGGCTTTGGTCGCCCGCCTTCTTTGGCGCGCATGCGCCGGCGTTGGCACTCGTGATTATCGTGGCGATGCTGGCGTCGATCGCTCTCTTCATGGCCCGGACTTGGAAGCTTGACCGTTGGTCTGCCGGGCTCTTCGTCCCCTACGCGCTTTGGGTCACCTTTGCGACCACCCTCAACGCCTCGATCGTGCTTCTCAATCCGTAGGCAGGCCTAAGGTCGGCCTGTCCGGGATATACGCCCGAAACCTGCCCGTCCGCGTCCCACCCTGAACCCGCAATTCGAACTTGCGCGCCGCCCGCCACCACGATCAGCAATCGACTGTCCCGAGCACGGCACGATCTCTCCTGCCAACGCACCAAGGCTGCGTCCCGCCGGCAGCGTGACTAGAACCGGCCGAGCTTTTGCGCAGCCAACCGCCGAGGCGGCAGGCCGAATTTCTGGGGTCCCACTACTCCGCCGGCGCGCGCGCCGCCTCGCGGATGCGCCTTCGCTCGCGGAAGAAGCCCCATTGCTGGTCGACCAGCACGCCTACGAGGATCACCGTGCCCATCACCGCGAAGTTCAGGGACGAAGGGATGCCGAGCAGGTTGACCAGGTTCTGGAGGATCTGCAGCAGGATCGTACCGAGGATCACGCCGATGATCGAGCCCTCGCCGCCGCGCAGCGAGAACCCGCCCAACACCGCAGCGGCGATGGCGTAGAGTTCGTAGAAATTGGCGTGCGAGGA